>OIFT01000013.1_pt1 | contig 241594 bp, 235 predicted proteins | sample 1582161 | NCBI WGS metagenome assembly OIFT01 (sample SAMN07501037, study PRJEB24779) | human gut metagenome | isolation source: stool | host: human infant | place: USA: Pittsburgh, PA | reverse complement strand
TAAATAAAGAAGCCAGTAAATGAATTTATAATAAACTCATTTACTGGCTATTTTGTTAGGAATTATGTCCCAGCCTCATCTTTTTATATCAATCTATAATTAACTTAACGTATAAAGATTTTAATTAACACCCATCCGATTAATAAAACGATGACCATTGCTAATAGTGGTAGAATATAATGCATCATATTAAATGCCTCCTATTATACTTTTATTTAATTTTAACTGTTTATGGAAAGTTTTCAAAATTAAAGCTACTTTTAATTCAAAGTTCTTAATAGCTAACTTTTTATTATTTTTAAAAATAGTTTAAAATAGACATTAATTATAAATTATAGGAGGATTACAATGGAAATACCTAAAGTAACACCATTTTTAATGTTTAATAATCAAGCTGAAGAAGCAGTCAATTTATATACAAGCTTATTTAAAAACAGTGAGATTTTAACAATGGTAAAATACGGAGAAGATGGTCCTGGGGAACCTGGGACAGTTCAACATTCTATTTTCACATTAAATGGTCAAGTATTCATGGCGATAGACGCCGATAATGGTGAAGAATTACCAATGAATCCTTCCATCTCTTTATATATCACTGTTGAAGATGCTATGGAAATGGAACGTTTATTTAATGGTCTAAAAAAAGAAGGTGCTATACTGATGCCTAAAACTTCTATGCCACCATTTCGTGAGTTTGCATGGGTGCAAGATAAATTTGGAGTAAGTTTCCAACTTGCATTACCAGAAAAATAGACACTATGATATATAAAATCCGTAGATGACTTAAAAAAAGCATCTACGGATTTTTATTTTTTTAATTTTTATCCTGCTTCATACGCTGGATTTGGTCATAATCAGGTGTTGCATATAACGTTTTTTGATTATCATATGTGACAAATCCTGGTTTAGCGCCAGAAGGTTTATGGACATTTTTGATTTCTGTATAGTCTACCGGTATCTGACCAGAATTTCCAGCTTTAGAGAAATATCCCGCAAGCATTGCTGCCTCTTTTATCGTAGTCTCACTCGGTGCATCATTTAAAATGACAACATGCGAACCTGGAATATCTTTAGTATGGAACCATATATGTGATTTTTGAGCTTTACGATTTGTTAAATAATCATTTTGCTTGTTATTTTTACCTACTAAAATCGTGTCTCCATCTGAAGATATATATGTTTGTAAATGGATTTTATCTTGTTTTTTCTTTTTAGTATTTTTACGTTGTTTCATAAATCCTTGTTCTGCCAATTCATCACGAATGTCATCAATTTCATCAACTGTAATATGTTCTAATTGCTGTTCAATATTGGCAAAATAGTCAATATTTTCACGTGTAAGAGCAATTTGAAGATCGAGTTCTTTTTCTCGTGTCTTCATTCGATTATATTGCTTATAGTAGTATTGAGCATTCACAGATGGTGATTTAGTAGGGTCTAATGGAATCGTTACTTCTTCATTAGTATAATAATTTAGAACGTTTATAGACGCGTCACCTTGTTGAATACGATAAATATTAGCAGTAATGAGTTCACCGTATAATTGTTGTGTGTCTTTATCTTTAGCACTTTCGTATTCGTCTATAAGTTTACTTAACTTGTGTTGATATTTTTGTAATTGTTGTTGTACGAAGCGTACTAGATCATTCGCACGTTGTTTTACACGTTCTCGCTCACCTCTAGCATCATAATAACGATCTAACAAATCATGTAATGAATCATAGATAACAATATCATCCGAGAATTGTTTTAATTTCATAAAATAGAAATCTTCTTTACCTGTTTCATGATTTTTATGAAATACTGGTACGGGTACTTTTAATGTTTGGTCAATCACTTCTTCAAAAGCTTGAGGAAGAGTATCTTGATTCATAAATTGGTAACGATTTGTAATTTCATTTGTAATTAGAGGACTAAAGCCTTCAAACGCATTGAGTAATTGTTTAGCAATTTTTCCGGCATTAAAGTCAACGAATTTGAGCACCTCATCACTTGAAATATCATATGGATTTCGTTTGTTTTGAGTAGGAGGAGCTTCATATTTGAAACCAGGCATCACTGTACGATACTGATTTGTATTTGGCGTCAAGTGTTTAAAGCCTTCTATAATTTTATATTGATCATCTACTAGTATTAAATTACTATGTTTACCCATGATTTCCAATATCACTGTTCGATATATCGTATCGCCAATTTCATCTTTACTTTCAATGTCAATTTCTACTCTACGATCATTACCGATTTGTCGTATTGATTTAACAATACCTCCCTCTAAATGCTTACGAAAGACACGTGCAAACATTGGTGGGTCAAAGGGATTGTCGTACTTTTTATTGGTGAGATGCATTCTTGAAAAATTGGGATGAATAGATAACAATAGATGATGGTTTTTACGATTTTGACGAATAATCATAATGATTGTGTCATTTTCTGGTTGATTAATTTTGTGAATTCTACCTGTTACTAAAAATTGTAGTGATTCTATTATCTTTTTTGTAAATAAGCCATCATAAGCCATAATTTTTTCCACCTTCAGTTTTGTCATTCATTATATTGTAACATGGTAACAATAGAGCGTCATGAGTTAAGTTTATCCTAGTACACTCTATACAACGTAAACAACAATGTGATATCATATTTAAATAATAGAAGAATAGCTTAGAGAGGTCGTAAGGCATGGATAATGAAAAAGGATTACTAATTGTTCTTTCAGGTCCTTCAGGAGTAGGTAAAGGAACTGTTCGTAAAGAGATATTTGACGATCCAACTACATCATATAAATACTCAATCTCGATGACTACGCGTCAAATGCGAGAAGGAGAAGTTAACGGTGTAGATTACTTTTTTAAAACGAAAGAAGAATTTGAAGCATTAATTCAAGAAGATCAATTTATTGAATATGCCGAATATGTAGGAAATTACTATGGGACACCCGTACAATATGTTAAAGATACAATGGCTGAAGGTCATGATGTGTTTTTAGAAATTGAAGTTGAAGGTGCGAAACAAGTAAGAAAAAAATTTCCTGACGCATTATTTATCTTTCTTGCACCGCCAAGCTTAGATCATTTGAAAGAACGTCTTATTGGTCGCGGTACAGAAACAGATGAAAAGATTCAAAGTAGGGTAAATGAAGCACGTAAAGAAGTAGAAATGATGAATCTTTATGATTATGTCGTTGTTAATGATGAAGTTCATTTGGCTAAAGAAAGAATTCAATCAATTGTAGAAGCCGAGCACTTAAAAAGAGAACGCGTTGAAGCGATATATAGAAAAATGTTATTGGAGGCAAAGAAATAATGTTAAACCCACCGTTAAATCAATTACAATCACAAATTAATTCAAAATATTTAATTGCAACAACAGCTGCTAAACGTGCACGTGAATTAGACGAAAAGCCTGAAACTGCATTACTAAAGGGTTATCATTCAGCAAAACCTGTAGGTGAAGCACTAGAAGAGATCGCAAGCGGAAAAATTTCACCTGTTGTACCTGAAGAGTTTCAAGCATAAATAAAATTATTTTGTTATCAGTTAAGTTGTTGTTCTGAAATATAAGTTACCATGTATTTCAGACTTTTAAACATTTTTGCAATCTCTGATTCAATTGAAAATGTACTTATATAAGCGTTTTTAGAATCAGTTAATCTTGCGGGAGTAGAACAGTGAATTAAAAATCTGTTCTACTCCCGTGTTTTTAGTTTTTCATCTTAGTTGTGTATAATAAATTTAAAAGTGAAGACTATAAATATAACTAAAGGAGTCGAATCATGAAGAACATTCTATTAGCTGTTACAGGAGGCATTGCTGCTTATAAAGCAATTGATTTAACTAGTAAACTTACGCAAGCGAATTATGATGTAAGAGTAATGCTCACTGATCATGCACAAGAATTTGTTACACCTTTAGCCTTTCAAGCCATTAGTAGAAACCCTGTATATACCAATACATTTATTGAAGAAAATCCTGAAGACATTCAACATATAGCATTAGGTGATTGGGCAGACTGTATCGTTGTTGCACCTGCTACCGCTAATACTATTGCCAAATTAAGTGTAGGTATTGCTGATGATATCGTCACATCAACGCTACTTGCTACAGAAACCCCTAAATTTATTGCTCCAGCTATGAATGTTCATATGTATGAAAATAAACGTACGCAACATAATATTTCTGTATTAAAAGACGATGAATATCATTTTATTGAACCTGGAGATGGTTTTTTAGCATGTGGGTACATTGCAAAGGGACGTATGGAGGAACCTCTTCAAATTGTCAAAATCATAAATGATTATTTTAAAGATAAGAATGAACTATCACACATATCTCATACTTCTTTTGAAGGGAAACATGCTTTAGTTACTGCCGGTCCTACAATTGAAGTAATTGATCCAGTAAGGTTTGTATCTAATCGTTCCTCTGGAAAAATGGGATATGCAATTGCAGAAGCTTTAGCTAAAAGAGGTGCAAAGGTGACGCTTGTGGCAGGACCAACGCAACTTGATAATCCAGAGAATGTAGAAGTCATTCATGTAGAAAGTGCAGAAGAAATGTTTAATGCAGTTACAAGTCGATATGAAGAACAAGATATTGTTGTTAAAGCAGCAGCCGTCTCAGATTATACGCCGGCTGATGTATTGAATCATAAAATGAAAAAACAAGATGGCAATCTTTCTGTCACTTTTAAGCGAACAAAGGACATTTTGAAATATTTAGGTGAACATAAAACACATCAATACTTGGTCGGATTTGCAGCTGAAACCCAAAATATTAATGCTTATGCACAAGATAAATTAAAACGTAAAAATGCGGATGTCATTATTTCGAATAATGTAGGAGATCAGACCATTGGATTTCAATCTGATGATAATGAACTCACTATGCATTTTAAAAATGGACAACGTATTAATATAAAAAAAGGAAAGAAAGTGCAACTTGCACAACAAATTTTAGATGAACTGGAAACTAGGTGGCAATAATGATTGCGAAGGTCATTGTAGATATTCCTTCTAAGAGTGTTGATTTTAAATTCGATTATCTCGTACCTGACCATTTAAAAGATTTTATAAAAGTGGGTGTAAGAGTTGTTGTACCGTTTGGTCCACGTACCATTCAAGGATATGTTATGGATATACAACAACAACCAAGTGAAGATGTCAATATAGATAAATTGAAAGCAATTAAAGAAATTAGAGATATTCGACCAGAATTAACACCTGAACTTATCCAATTAAGTGAATGGTTGAGTCATTATCATATTTCAAAACGCATTTCTGTGTTAGAGGCAATGCTTCCAAGCGCGATTAAAGCAAAATACACTAAAGTATTTAAAATAGTCCGTCACAATGATATTGAAGAAGATATATTAAAATATTTTGATAACAACGGATATTATAAGTATAAAGATGCGCAAAAAAATAATCATTTAAATATATTAAATCGTTTACTTGAACAACATTTAATAGAAGAAGAAACCATATTATCTCAACATACAAAAAGAAAAACACAGCGTGCAGTACGAGTTGTTGAAGGATACAATCCAGATGATATATTAGCTTTACTAGAAAAGAAATTAAAACAATATGATGTGTATGCTTATCTTTTAGAAGAACATCATAGAAATGTATTTTTAAAAGAACTTGAAGAAATGGGGTTTTCTAAATCAAGTATAGAGGGTCTCGTCAAAAAAGGTTTCCTTGAAAAATATGATGCTGAAATTGAACGAGATCCTTTTGCAAATCGTATCTTTGAAAAAGAAGAAAAACGAATGTTAACCCCTGATCAAAATAACGCATTTCAACAAATTAAAGAAAAAATAGATCACAACGCACAACGTACATTTTTATTACACGGCGTCACAGGTTCAGGTAAAACTGAAGTCTACTTGCAAGCCATTGAAGAAGTATTAAAAAAAGATGAACAAGCCATGATGCTTGTTCCAGAAATTGCGCTGACACCACAAATGGTTTTACGCTTTAAGCGACGTTTTGGTGATGATGTAGCTGTCTTACATTCAGGTTTGTCAAATGGTGAACGATATGATGAATGGCAAAAAATTAGAGATGGAAGAGCACGTGTAAGCGTAGGTGCGAGATCAAGTATCTTTGCACCATTTAAAAACTTAGGCATTATTATTATTGATGAAGAACATGAATCAACATATAAGCAAGAAGATTATCCACGTTATCATGCTAGAGACATAGCAGAATGGAGAAGTCAATTTCATCAATGTCCATTAGTATTAGGAAGTGCGACACCAAGTCTTGAATCTTATGCACGGGCAGAAAAAAATGTATATCAATTACTTACTTTACCTGAAAGAGTTAATCAACAAGCTTTACCTTCAATAGATATCATTGATATGAGAGCAGAACTAAGTTCAGGTAATCGTTCCATGTTCTCTGAAGAATTAAGACAAGCGATTCATGATAGACTGAATAAAAATGAACAAATCGTTTTATTTTTAAATCGACGGGGTTATGCTTCGTTTATGTTATGTCGAGATTGTGGATATGTTCCACAATGTCCACATTGCGATATTTCGTTAACTTATCATAAGACGACAGACCAACTAAAATGCCACTATTGCGGCTATCAAGACTTGCCTCCTAACCTGTGTCCTAATTGTGAAAGCCCGCATATCAGACAGGTTGGTACAGGTACACAAAGGGTAGAAGAAATTTTACAACAAGAATTTGAAGAGGCACGTATTATTCGTATGGATGTAGATACGACGTCAAGAAAAGGTGCACATGAAAAGCTATTGACTGATTTTGAAAAGGGAAAAGGCGATATTTTATTAGGCACACAAATGATTGCAAAAGGTTTAGATTATCCAAATATAACATTAGTTGGTGTGCTTAATGCCGACACAATGTTAAATTTGCCCGACTTTAGAGCGAGTGAAAGAACGTATCAGTTACTTACACAAGTTTCAGGTCGTGCTGGTCGTCATGAAAAACCCGGTAAAGTGATTATTCAAACATATAATCCAACTCATTATGCAATAGAAGATGTTCAAAAAAATGATTATTTAACGTTTTATCATAAAGAAATGCAATTTAGAAAATTAGGTAAATATCCACCTTATTATTATTTAATTAATTTTACTATTGCGCATAAAAATATGAAAAAAGTAATGGAAGCTGCTAAACATGTACATCAAATTTTACTGCAACATCTTTCAGAAAGAGCACTCGTACTTGGACCTTCTCCAGCGGCAATTGCTAGAATTAATAACGAACATCGTTTTCAAATATTGGTTAAATACAAGAGTGAGCCAGAATTAATTCATGCATTACAGTACTTAGATGATTATTATCATGAAGCATATATTAAAGATAAATTATCGTTAAGGATTGATATCAATCCTCAAATATTAATGTAAAAAAAGAGTTGCACCGTTTGCGTTTAACTGCGTGGTGTAACTCTTTTTGTATTTACATGTTACATTGTTACGTTTCCATTTTCATCTGCTGGTCTTAGTAATGTCAGAATCGCACTGATGATTGCAATAATATGAGGAATTCCTGTCCAACAGAATAATAAATGAAGAAGACCAGACATCATTTTACCAGCATAAAATTTGTGTACGCCAAAGCCACCTAAAAAGACAGCTAGGATAATGTAAATCACTTTATTGACTTCCATTCTTTATACCTCCTTAGTCTATTTAATATATTAATTGTCTTCATAATTATTTTAGATATGAAAAAAATTAAAAGCAATTAAAGTTATCTGAGAAGAGTGAAGATAAGACTAAGGTCGCATTTTAAATTGAATTACGTTATAATAATATGATGAATTTTTTTCGGGAGGCGTTCTAAGTGGCAATAAAGAAATTAGTTCCATCGACTCATCCTGTTTTATCTAAAAAAGCAAAAAAGATAACAACTTTTGATGAAAATTTAAAACGTTTATTATTAGATATTGAAGACACTTTATATTCTGAAGAAGCATCAGCTTTATCAGCGCCACAAATTGGTGTAAGTCAACGTGTTGCTATAATTGACATGGAAGCGGAAGGACTCTTGCAATTAATCAATCCTAAAATCAAAACAGAATCTAATGAAAAAATCATTGATTTAGAAGGTTCGGTTAATCTTCCTAATGTATTTGGGGAGGTAGAACGTAGTAAAATGATAACTGTAGAAGCAAATGATTTAGAAGGTCACGAGATTGAATTAACTGCTTATGATGATGTGGCTAGAATGATACTGCACATCATTGATCAATTAGATGGTATTCCATTTACCGAACGTGCTACAAAAATATTGACTGAAAAAGAAGTGGAGGCATATTTTGACAATGAGTAAGATAATTTTTATGGGAACACCAGATTTTTCAACAAAAGTACTAGAGATGTTAATCGCTGAACATGAAGTCATCGCAGTAGTTACTCAACCAGACAGACCAGTAGGACGTAAGCGTGTATTAACCCCTCCTCCTGTAAAGAAAGTGGCAGAAACATATCACATTCCAGTATATCAACCTGAAAAGTTAAAAGATTCTAATGAGTTAAATGAACTTATGGATTTAAATCCTGATTTAATTGTAACGGCAGCATTTGGACAATTATTACCTGAAAGTCTATTAAATCTTCCTAAGTTAGGTGCTGTAAATGTACATGCCTCATTATTGCCAAAATATCGTGGTGGAGCACCTATTCACCAAGCCATTATAGATGGTGAAGCACAAACGGGTATTACAATCATGTATATGGTGAAAAAGTTAGATGCAGGTAATATTATTTCTCAAAAGGCCATCGACATTGAAGATGATGATAATGTAGGATCAATGCACGATAAATTAAGCTTTTTAGGTGCAGATTTATTAAAAGAAACATTACCTTCTATTATAGATGGTTCAAATGAAAGTATTCCACAAGATGATTCAAAAGCAACGTTTGCGTCTAATATTAGCAGAGAAGATGAACGTATCGATTGGACTAAAAGCGCTAAAGAGATACACAATCATATTCGCGGATTATCACCATGGCCAGTGGCTTATACAACTATGAATGATAAAAATTTAAAACTATATCAAGCTCATATTGAAAAAGGAAAAAACGGAGAACCAGGTGAAATTATAGAAATCACTAAGACTGCAATTATTGTAGGAACTGGCTCTTTGGATGCTATTGCATTAACAGATATTCAATTATCTGGGAAAAAACGAATGCTTGCTGCTCAATATTTAAGTGGTGTACAAGATTCATTAGTGGGGACTAAATTAGTATGACACAATCAGTAAGAGACCTTGCATTTCATACCATTCAAGATATTTTAAACGATAATGCTTATAGCAATTTAAAAATTAACGAAGTCATTAACCAATATAATATTGCAACTGTCGATAAAGCATTGTTTACAGAATTAGTTTATGGAACAATAAAGCGTAAAATGACTTTAGATTTTTATTTAAAACCCTTTGTTAAGACTAGAATTAAAGGTTGGGTACGTCAATTATTATGGATGAGTTTATATCAATATGTCTTCCTAGATAAAATACCTAATCATGCAATTATAAATGAAGCAGTTAATATTGCTAAACGTCGTGGTGGCCAGCACAATGGGAACATCGTTAATGCTATACTTCGTCACATATTTAAAAGTGACTTACCGACATTGGAAACAATTAAGAATGAAAAGCAACGTATGACGATTGAATATAGTATACCAAGATGGATTATTGAGCATTGGATTACACATTACGGAATAGAAACGACACATAAGATTGCAAAATCATTTCTAGTACAATCTGCAAGTACAGTAAGAGTGAATACAAGTCGTACGGATGTTGAAACAATAAGTAAGGAGCTTTTACAAGAAGGCTATCATGTGGATATCGATCAACTCATTCCATATTGTTTACACCTTACAGGTAAACCAGTGATTGAATCTCGAGCTTTTAAAGATGGACTTATTTCCATCCAGGATAAAAGTTCAATGTTAGTAGGATATTTAATGGATGTTCAAAAAGACGATACCATACTAGATGCATGCAGTGCTCCTGGCGGTAAGGCTTGTCATATGGCAGAATTACTAGCATCCACAGGCCATGTAGATGCTACAGATATTCATAAGCATAAAATTGGTTTAATTAAAGAAAATATCAAAAAGTTAAAATTAAAGAATGTGTCCACTTTCGACCATGATGCAACACAACCATATTCAGAACTATATGACAAAATTTTAGTAGATGCACCTTGTAGTGGATTAGGTGTATTAAGACATAAGCCTGAAATTAAATATGTACAATCTAAGGATAGTATTAATGATCTTGTAGAAATTCAATTAAGTATATTAGATAATGTTAAACATAACTTGAAACCAGGCGGTTCACTTATTTATTCAACTTGCACAATTGAACAAATGGAAAATGAAAATGTAATTTATACATTTTTAAAAGAAAATAAAGATTTTGAATTTGAATTGATGACGCATCCTGTTACTGGTGAAAAAGTAAAAACACTACAAATTTTGCCACAAGACTTTAATTCAGATGGCTTTTTCATTACTAAAATAAAAAGAAAGGAAAGTTAAGATGATAACTGCTGAAAAAAAGAAAAAAAATAAATTCTTACCAAATTTTGAAAAACAATCAATATATTCGTTAAGATATGATGAAATGCAAAATTGGTTAATTGAGCACGGACAACAAAAATTTAGAGCTAAACAAATTTTTGAATGGTTATATCAAAAGCGTGTAGACACTATTGATGAGATGACTAATTTATCTAAAGACTTAAGACAATTGTTAAAAGATAACTTTGTTATGACAACGTTAACTACCGTAGTTAAACAAGAAAGTAAAGATGGAACAATTAAGTTTTTATTCGAATTACAAGATGGTTATACCATTGAAACGGTATTAATGAGACACGATTACGGTAATTCTGTATGTGTAACGACTCAAGTTGGCTGTCGAATTGGTTGTACATTTTGTGCTTCAACTTTAGGTGGTTTAAAGCGTAACTTAGAGGCTGGCGAGATTGTATCTCAAGTACTCACAGTTCAAAAAGCACTTGATGCTACTAATGAACGTGTATCACAAATTGTTATTATGGGAATTGGTGAACCCTTCGAAAATTATGATGAAATGATGGACTTTTTAAAAATAGTCAATGATGATAATAGTTTAAACATTGGGGCGCGACATATTACAGTATCAACGTCAGGAATTATCCCACGTATTTATGACTTTGCTGATGAACAAATTCAAATTAATTTTGCAGTAAGTTTACATGCTGCTAAAGATGAAATTCGTTCAAAATTAATGCCAATTAATAGAGCGTATAATGTTGAAAAATTAATGGAAGCAATCAAATATTATCAAGAAAAAACGAATCGTCGAATTACATTTGAATATGGATTATTTGGAGGCGTAAATGATCAACTTGAACATGCAAGAGATTTAGCACATTTAATTAAAGATTTAAACTGTCATGTAAATCTTATACCAGTCAATCATGTTCCTGAACGTAATTATGTTAAAACACCAAAAGATGATATTTTTAAATTTGAAAAAGAATTGAAACGTTTAGGCATCAATGCAACAATTAGAAGAGAACAAGGCTCAGATATAGATGCAGCATGTGGACAATTAAGAGCTAAGGAACGACAAGTAGAAACGAGGTAATCATCATGCTTAACGCACAGTTTTTCACAGATACTGGACAACATCGAGAAAAGAACGAAGACGCGGGAGGTATATTTTATAACCAAACACATCAACAATTGTTAGTGTTGTGTGATGGAATGGGTGGTCATAAAGCAGGTGAAGTTGCAAGTCAATTTGTTACTAATCAATTACGAGACTATTTTGAAATAGAAAACTTTATTGAATTAGACCAAGCTGAATCATGGTTAAGTAAAACATTAAAAGATATTAATCTCGAATTATTTGAATATGCTACAACGAATGAAGAATATCGTGGTATGGGCACAACGTGTGTATGTGCCCTCATATTTGATAATAAAATTGTAGTAGCAAATATTGGTGATTCTAGAGCATACGTGATTAATTCAAGAGAAATTGAACAGATTACATATGATCATTCATTTGTTAATCATTTGCTTATGACCGGACAAATTACTGAAGAAGAAGCGTTTAATCATCCTCAACGTAATATAATCACTAAAGTAATGGGTACTGATCGCCGAGTAAGTCCTGATATTTTTACAAAGCGCATCAGTTACTATAATTATTTATTACTTAATTCTGATGGACTGTCAGATTATGTAAGAAATCATGAAATAGAAACGTTAATGAATCAGTCTACATCATTAAATGAACTTGGAGAAGCACTAATACAAGCTGCCTTAGATCATCAATCTAAAGATAATGTGAGTGTACTATTAGCTGAAATTGAGGGTAATAATGTATGAATGGCAAGCTAATTAATGATCGCTATCAACTCTTAGATAAACTTGGTGGCGGAGGAATGAGTATTGTTTATCTTGCTGAAGACACTATACTTGAACGTAAAGTGGCTATTAAAGCAATTTCTATTTCACAAAACGAAAAAGATGAAACTATGAAACGTTTCTACAGAGAGGTAAATAGTGCTACACAAATTGTTCATGAAAATATTGTGGAAGTATATGATGTTGAAGAAGATGATGATAATTTCTATCTTATTATGGAATATATTGATGGACCGACACTATCTGAGTATATACATAGCCATGGTCCATTGAATATAGAAACAGCTATTGATTTTATTAAGCAAATTTTAAATGGGGTAAAACAAGCACATGAGCAACGTATTATACATAGAGATATTAAACCTCAAAATGTACTAATTAATAAAGATAAAATTTTAAAAATTTTTGATTTCGGCATCGCAAAAGCGTTAAGTGAGACATCAATGACTCAAACAAATCATGTGCTTGGAACGGTTCAATATTTATCTCCTGAACAAGCTAAAGGAGATAAAACGAATGAAACAACTGATATCTATTCAATTGGTATAGTATTGTATGAAATGTTAGTTGGTGAACCTCCTTTTAGGGGAGAGACAGCTGTAAGTATTGCTATTAAACATATTCAAGAAACAGTTCCTAATATTACTGAAAAACATCCAAATATTCCACAATCTTTAAGTAATGTGGTACTTAAGGCGACTGAAAAAAACCCTAAAGATCGTTATCAAACGATAGAAGAAATGTATAATGATTTGAGTAGTGTGCTTGTTACAAGCAGATTAAATGAAGAAAAGCATACGCGTATAAGTGATACCACCCAAACAGTACCCATTGATAAAAAAGAAATAAAAAACAAACTTGATGAAGAAAATCATAAAAAAGATATAGCGCAAACGATGCAAATTCCTATTATCAATCATCATAAATTTCAAGCAAGTGAAAATAATGTGTACACATCTCAACGTAAAAAACGTTCTAAAAAGAAAAAGGTCGCTATTATTTTTATTCTAGCGCTTTTATTATTAAGCTTGATTGGGTTTATCGCTTGGGGCATGCTTGGTGATAAATATGCAGAAATGCCTGATTTAACGGGTAAAACTGAAAAAGAAGCAGAAAAAGTATTAAAAGCTTCGCATTTAGAAATAGGACATATATCTAGAGAATATAATGATGACTATCCCGAAAATAAAATTATTAACTCCAATCCTAAAGCAGGAGAACGTGTTAACCAACAAGAAAAAGTAGATGTTGTATTATCAAAAGGTCCAGAAAAGATAAATATGCCTAATGTGATAGGGATTAAAAAAGAAGATGCTATAAAAAAACTTAAAGATCATAAATTAAATCATGTGACAATTAATCAAGAATATAATAGTCAAATGCCAAAAGGATATATTTTCAAGCAAAATATTAACCCTAATGAATCGGTGAAAATTAACGATCATCATATTGTACTGACTGAATCGTTAGGTGTAAAAAAAGTTTACGTCAAAGACTATGAAAATAAAAACTATCAAAATGCTAAAAAAGAATTAGAGTCGAGGGGTCTAAAAGTACAAGTTAAGACGACTAATAGTGATACTAAAGATAAGGATATCATTATTTCACAATCTCCAAAACAGACTGAAGTAAATGAAGGAAGTACAGTAGAACTTATGGTTTCTAAGGGGAAAGATAAAAAAAAAGATTCAAAAGAGGACTCGGATTCTTCTGATGATAAGAAAGATAATCATACGACAAGCGTAAAAAATTATACGGAAACTTATCATATTCCGTATACTGGAAATGATGGAGAAAGCCAAAAGGTAAAGATTTATATTAGAGATAAAAATAATAGTGGTACACAGGTAAGTCAAACATACAATATTCACAAGGATAAAATCATTACTATTCCATTAAAAATTGAACAAGGTGATTCTGCTGGATATACGATTGAAGTAGATGACAATGTTATTGCAGATAAAGATATTGACTACGAATAAATTTCAAATATCAGAATAAGAGTAAGATAGTAATGATAAGTTATTCATCGTTTACTGTTTATACATTAACGTGTATTTTATCATATAAATGATGTTAATTTTAAAAGACAATTTCTATTGAAATAATATAGAAATTGTCTTTTTAACAACTATAATTTTATTATGTAAAGTTAATTTTTTAAGTGATTTCAATGTCTTTCTATCCTTATCTTTATGATGAGGGTATAGAATATATATATTATTAATTCTATGTTTGCTATAATAACGTAAACATAAATACTTAATTTGAGGTGTTAATTTGGAAACAGGACGTATTGTTAAACTAATTAGTGGAGTATATCAAGTAGATGTAGGTGGAAAAAAATATAATACTAAACCTCGTGGTCTTTTTAGAAAGAAAAAATTTTCTCCTGTAGTAGGAGATATCGTTGACTTTGACATTCAAAATGAAGATGAAGGTTATATTCACCACGTGCATGAACGCCACAATGCATTAAAGCGTCCTCCAGTAAGTAATATTGATGGTCTGATTATTGTAATGAGTGCGGTTGAACCTAAATTTTCAACACAATTGTTAGACAGATTTTTAGTGATTGCACATTCTTACAACTTATCTCCTAGTATATTAGTCACTAAAAAAGATATTGCTAGTGAAACGCAAATCAATCATATCGAAACAATACTAAATACATATAAGGAAATAGGATATTCTGTTCAATTTGTAGGTAAAAAAACTGATAAAGTTGATATTGTGAATACTTGGCCCAATGGTCTAATTGTGCTAAGTGGACAATCTGGTGTTGGAAAATCAACATTTATAAATACGTTTAAACCAGAACTAAATCTTGAAACCAATGATATCTCTAAATCACTTAATCGAGGCAAACATACGACAAGACATGTAGAGCTATTTGAAAGAGAAAATGGTTTTATAGCAGATACACCTGGTTTTAGTGCACTTGATTTTGATCATATTGAAAAAGATGATGTAAAGTATTACTTTAAAGAAATTAATACTTTTGGAAATGATTGTAAATTTAGAAATTGTAATCATATTAAAGAACCTAAATGCAATGTTAAACATCAATTAGAAAACAATAATTTAGCACAATTTCGTTATGAACACTATTTACAATTAGTTAATGAAATTTCGAATAGAAAGGTTAGATATTAATGAGACACATTTTTCCTTCTTTATTATCAGTCGATTTTTTGAATTTAAAACATGAAATACAATTATTAGAAGAAGCGGGCGTTGACGGTCTACATTTTGATGTTATGGATGGTCAATTTGTACCTAATATATCAATTGGATTACCCATATTAGATGCAGTAAGATCAACTACACAATTACCAATTGATGTACACCTCATGATTGAGAATCCTGAAAACTATATTGAGACATTTGCAAAACATGGTGCAGACATGATTTCAGTCCATATTGAATCAACCCCTCATATTCATCGTGCTATTCAACTTATCAAAAGTCTAGATAAAAAAGCAGGTGTAGTAATTAATCCTGGCACCCCTGTAGATAGGGTCGTACCTGTTCTTTCCATGGTGGATTATGTTTTAGTAATGACGGTTAATCCTGGTTTCGGTGGACAAACATTTATCGACATGTGTGCTTCAAAAATTAAGTTATTAAATGATTTGAAGTCATCTTTTAATTTAAATTTTAATATTGAAGTCGATGGCGGTATAAATGATAAAACGATAGATATTTGTGCAAAACATGGGGCTAACCTTTTTGTTACAGGTTCATACTTTTTTAACCATGATGATTATAAAACAGTGACTAAAATATTGAGAGGTTGAGATAATGAAAATTAATTTACTATGTGGAGATCGTCATTTACCACCTCATATTTTTTCAAAATTATCAACTGAACCTTGGGGTGGAATAGATCGTGGGACTTTAATTCTTTCTGAACACAGTATTGTACCTGTTTTTTCAGTGGGCGATTTTGACTCCGTCAATGATGAAGAAAGAGAAATTTTAAAAAAAACATTAAATATTCATCCAGTTAAAGCTGAAAAAGATGACACTGATTTAGCATTAGGCGTAGAACAAGCTATTCAAAAGGGATATACAGAAATAGATATCTACGGAGCAACGGGTGGAAGATTAGATCATTTTATGGGAACATTACAAATTCTTTTCAAGTCAGACTATATAAAAAAAGAAATTATAATTAAAGTAATAGATAAGCAAAATGAAATCATGCTACTTAATACCGGAACACATCAACTTCATAAATCTGATAAATATCAATATGTTTCATTTATTCCAGTAAATGGAGAAGTGATATTATCTTTATCTGGGTTTAAATATAATTTAAATCATCAGCACTTAGAAATAGGCTCTACACTGACAATTTCTAATGAAGTCAATCGATCAATGGCAATTATCGAAGTTGAAAAAGGTCAAGTACTGCAAATGAGAAGTAGAGATTTAGAGTAATAAAAAAATGCCTTCACCACATATGAAGGCATTTTTAGTGCATTATATTTATTAAACTCTAGTAACTTTACCAGATTTTAAAGCACGAGCAGAAACCCAAACTTTTTTAGGTTTACCGTCAACTAAAATTCTAACTTTTTGAAGGTTAGCGTTAAATCTGCGTTTGTTCGCATTTAAAGCGTGTGAACGATTATTACCAGTCGTAGCTTTACGACCTGTTACGTAACATTGTTTACCCATCAAAGTACCTCCTTTAATAAATATAAATACACTTAACTACTTATATACTTAAATAAGATACCATATATCAATATTTAAAGCAATAAAATCATATGTAATTTATGTTAATTGTTTTGAAAATGTAAATCTATGGTATAATTAACTATTGTGGAGTTATTATAATATATTTTTATGTAGATTGGCTTATTTATAAAATAGTTATCTTTATCATATATGTATACATCATTTATTAAATATGATTTTAACCATAATTCAGGAGGATAATGAAGATGACATTAGAAATCTTAAATGACTATGGCAAAATTGATATCTCAAATGAGGTCATTGCTTCTGTTGTAGGAAGTAAAGCTGTAGAAAGTTATGGCATTGTTGGCATGGCATCTAGACAACAAGTAAGAGACGGTATTGCTGAAATATTAGGACATGAGAATTATGCTAAAGGCATTGTTGTTAAAGAAGATAATGGTGTGATTGATATAGATATGTACATCATTGTAAGTTATGGTGTCAAAATTTCTGAAGTAGCTAACAATGTACAATCATCAGTAAAATATACACTCGAAAGTTCACTTAATATTAAAGTGAATTCTATTAATATTTTTGTACAAGGTGTAAGACTTAATAACAAGGGCAAGAAGGTATAGGAGGACAAAGCACGATGATTAGCAAAATTAATGGTAAATTATTTGCCGATATGATTATACAAGGGGCACACAATTTATCTAATAATGCAGATTTAGTTGATTCCCTTAATGTATACCCGGTACCTGATGGTGATACAGGAACAAATATGAATTTAACAATTACCTCAGGTCGCGAAGAAGTTGAAAATAATTTATCTCAAAGTATTGGTGAATTAGGTAAAACTTTTTCTAAAGGACTTTTAATGGGAGCACGTGGTAACTCTGGTGTTATTTTATCTCAATTATTTAGAGGATTTTGCAAAAATATTGAAGATGAAAAGGAGATTAATGCTCAACAATTTGCTAGTAGTTTTCAAGCAGGTGTAGATACAGCTTATAAAGCAGTCATGAAACCAGTTGAGGGAACTATTTTGACTGTTGCCAAAGATGCAGCAAGTGCAGCTATGACTAAAGCAGAAGAAACAGATGACTGCATCGAAGTAATGGAATATACAATCGAAAAAGCTGAGCAATCTTTAAATAATACGCCAAATTTATTAGCAGTTTTAAAAGAAGTAGGCGTAGTGGATAGTGGCGGTAAAGGTTTATTATGTGTCTACGAAGGCTTTTTAAAAGGACTAAAAGGCGAAAAAGTTGAAGCTAACAAACAAAAATTAGACACAGAAGATTTGGTTCATGAAGAACATGATTTTCATGGGGTTATTAATACAGAAGATATTAAGTACGGTTATTGTACTGAAATGATGGTACGCTTTGGAAAAGATAAAAAAGAATTTAATGAACAAACATTCAGAAATGATATGAGCGAATTTGGTGATTCATTATTAGTTATTAATGATGATGAAATAGTTAAAGTCCATGTACATACAGAAACACCAGGTGAAGTGTTCAATTATGGACAACAATATGGTGAACTTATTAAATTAAAAGTAGAAAATATGCGTGAACAACATCGTGAAGTAATTAGAAAAGAACAAAGTCATCAACAAGCAACAGCTTCGCAACAACCTAAAACAGTTGAAACAGCAGTAATTGCCATTTCAATGGGTGAAGGTATCTCTGAGTTGTTCACTTCAATGGGTGCGACACACATTATTAGTGGTGGGCAAACAATGAATCCTTCTACAGAGGATATTGTTAAGGTGATTGAACAGTCTGAATGCCAGCGTGCAATTATCTTACCAAATAACAAAAATATTAGAATGTCTAGTGATCAAGCAGCACAACTTGTTAAAGCTGACACAGTAGTCATTCCAACTACATCTATTCCTCAAGGTATTGCAGCACTTTTCCAATATGATGTTGCATCTACGTTAGAAGAAAATGCGTCTCATATGAATACAGCGTTAGAAACAGTTAAATCTGGATCAATTACATTTGCTGTCAGAGATACTAAGATTGATGGTGTAGATATTAAAAAAGATGAATTTATGGGATTAGCTGAAAGTAAAATTGTGACTAGTAATGCAGATGAATTTAAAACTATTACTGGCTTATTAAGTACATTGTTAAATGAAGAAAGTGAAATATTAACAGTGATAACTGGTGAAGATGCACAATCTGATATGACAACTCAATTAGAAGAATGGATAGAAAATGAATATCCAGATGTTGAAATAGAAATCCATAAAGGTGATCAACCAATTTATCCATATTTATTTGCTGTAGAATAAAGTGAGATTTAATAGTGGGAGTGATAACGATGAAATAATTGTCGTTGTCACTCCCCATTTTATATTTAAGAAAAGTATTGAAAAATATGACAATGGAGAGCTTAATTTAATAGATTTTTCAAGACATAATGACCAATCAATATATAGTAAAATAGAAAGATATGCTATCAGTAATGAACTGTAAAATAGAGGAAGATATAACAATTAAGAAGATATCTAATACTCAAAGAGTGATTAAAAATATCATATAATTCAGCAGTAATAATAACTGGGAATATATGTATAAATCGTTCTTGATTTGGACCTTGATGAAATATAAAATATTTCGTACTTCTAAAATTTAAATAAGATGAAGAGCTAATGCAAAATCAATTAAAATAGATTGAAACATTGTAGGATCTCTTTTTATTGGTTAAGTATGATAATTGATATTAGTGTTAAAAGTGAATGTTGTACGTTTATACGTTTAAATGAAGCGAGTGATATTCATTTGTCGAGTGAGCTATAGTAAGATGGTATCACTAAATATTTATAATAAACGTGATAAAATATAAATAAGATTAAAAATATTAGGTGAGAAATAATGTCGAAAGTTAGTTTAATTGAAAGTCCATATCCGCTTCAATCTATAAAAGGACTTGGACCAAAGAGAATTGCTTTACTACATGAATTAAACATTCACACAATAGAAGATTTAGTGTTATATTTACCAACACGTTATGAAGATAATACTGTCGTAGATTTAAACTTAGCTGAAGATCAATCTACTGTGACAGTAGCAGGAGAAATTTATTCTGTACCCACGGTAGCCTTTTTTGGCCGGAATAAATCAAAATTAACTGTCCATTTAATGATTGATAATATCGCAGTTAAATGTGTATTTTTTAATCAACCGTATTTAAAAAAGAAAATTGAGTTAAATCAAATAGTAACAATAAAAGGTAAATGGAATCGTGCTAAACAAGAAATTAATGGCAATCGTATTTTTTTTAATGACACTCATACCTCTACTGAAGAAGTGAGATTAGAACCGGTATATCGACTTAAAGAAGGTATTAAACAAAAACAGATGCGTGATATGATTCATCAATCTCTTAATGATGTCACTATACATGAATGGATTACAGAGGAATTAAGACAAAAGTACAAATTGGAATTACTAGATTATACTATTAAAACGTTACATCTACCTAAAGATAAACAAGCGCTTATGCGTGCGAGACGTACATATGCTTTTACTGAATTATTTATGTTTGAACTACGTATGCAATGGTTAAATCGCTTAGAAAAAGCTTCAGATGAAGCCATTGAAATTAATTATGATATTAATAAAGTAAAGTCATTTATCCAGTCGTTACCTTTTGAATTAACAGATGCACAGAAATCGAGCGTTAATGAAATATTTAGAGATTTGAAAGCGCCAATACGCATGCATCGTTTATTACAAGGTGATGTTGGGTCAGGGAAAACAGTTGTAGCAGCAATTTGTATGTATGCACTCAAAACTGCTGGTTATCAATCTGCACTGATGGTACCTACAGAAATTTTGGCTGAACAACATGCAAACAGTTTAACAGAACTTTTCGGTGACCATATGAATGTGGCTTTATTAACTGGATCGGTAAAAGGAAAAAAAAGACGTGTATTGCTAGAACAATTAGAGAATGGAACGATCGATTGTTTAATTGGTACACATGCATTGATTCAAGATGATGTACAATTTAAAAATGTAGGGTTAGTGATTACTGATGAACAGCATCGTTTTGGTGTGAATCAACGTCAATTACTAAGAGAAAAAGGTGCTATGACCAACGTATTGTTTATGACTGCGACGCCTATACCGAGAACGTTAGCCATTTCAGTATTTGGAGAAATGGATGTGTCCTCAATTAAACAACTACCTAAAGGTCGAAAGCCAATTATTACACATTGGGCGAAACATGAACAGTATGACCAAGTGTTAGCTCAAATGACAAGCGAACTAAAAAAAGGACGCCAAGCCTATGTGATTTGTCCACTAATTGAAAGTTCTGAACATCTAGAAGATGTACAAAATGTTGTTGAACTTTTTGAGTCACTACAAGAATTTTATGGTAAAACACATGTAGGTTTATTACATGGGAAAATGTCAGCAGACGAAAAAGATGATGTAATGGCACGTTTTAGTCATCATGATATTGATATCTTAGTGTCGACAACCGTAGTTGAAGTAGGCGTTAATGTTCCTAATGCTACATTCATGATGATTTATGATGCTGATCGCTTTGGATTATCTACATTACATCAACTTAGAGGTCGTGTTGGACGTAGTGAACATCAAAGTTATTGTGTATTAATTGCATCACCTAAAACAGAAACTGGCATAGAAAGAATGACCATTATGACACAAACTACAGATGGATTTGAATTAAGTGAACGTGACTTAGAAATGAGAGGCCCTGGTGATTTCTTTGGAGTTAAACAAAGCGGGTTACCAGATTTTATGGTTGCTAATATAGTAGAAGATTATCGTATGCTAGAAGTAGCTCGTGATGAGGCTGCAGAACTCATTCAATCCGGGGAGTTCTTTACTGAGAAATATGAACGTTTAAGAGCATTTATCAACGACCATTTACTTAACATAAGTTTTGATTAACATCAGTAAACTGATATTTAATTCAAATTATTTATTATATGAACATGTAATATTTGTTGAGGATAATAAATAGAAAGTGTTATGATATGTGAGGAATGATTAAGACTTGGTACTAAAATATTTAAAGGGGAGGAAAGTATGAAATTAAAAAAAACAGAACGTCGTCATGAGATTAAGAAGGCGATTAATGAAAACCCCTTTATTACGGATAGTGAATTGTGTGAATTATTCAACGTAAGTATTCAAACTATCCGTCTGGATCGCACACAACTTAATATTCCTGAATTACGTAAACGTATTAAATCTGTAGCTAAACAAAATTATGAATATATCAAAGGATTGGAAGCTAATGAAGTGATTGGGGATCTTATTCAAGTTAAACCTAATTATTCTGCCCAATCTATTATAGAAATTACAGAAGAGTATGTGTTTCAAAAAACACGTATTGCACGGGGGCATATTTTATTTGCTCAAGCTAATTCATTATGTGTAGCCCTAATACATAACTCTACTGTGTTAACTCAAGAAAGTAATTTGAAATTTATTGAAAAAGTAAAGTTGCATGATAATGTTAGAGCAGAAGCAACCGTAATCAATAGAACAAATCGACATTATGATATAAAAGTGGAATCTTTTGTAAAAGATACACGCGTTTTTACAGGCATATTTAAAATGTTTTATATAAGTGAGGATGAAAACCATGGTTAAAATTGCTGTAGATATGATGGGTGGCGACAATGCACCAGGAATCGTATTAGAAGCTGTAGAAAAAGCAATCAATGATTTTAAAGATTTAGAAATTATTTTATTTGGTGATGAAAAACAATATACATTAAATCATGAGCGTATAGAGTTTAGACATTGTTCAGAAAAAATTGAGATGGAAGATGAGCCTGTACGTGCCATTAAAAGAAAAAAAGACAGTTCAATGGTACGCATGGCAGAAGCGGTTAAATCTGGTGAGGCAGATGGCTGTGTATCTGCTGGTAATACAGGTGCTTTAATGTCAGCAGGGCTATTTATCGTCGGACGTATTAAAGGCGTAGCTAGACCAGCACTTGTTGTCACATTACCTACTATCGATGGTAAAGGATTTGTCTTTTTAGATGTTGGAGCCAATGCAGATGCAAAACCTGAACACTTATTGCAATATGCACAGCTAGGTAATATTTATGCTCAAAAAATTAGAGGTATTCAACAACCTAAAATATCATTGTTGAATATCGGAACTGAACCAGCAAAAGGAAATGCTTTGACTAAAAAAACATATCAATTATTAAAAGATGAAGCGACTATTCGATTTAATGGAAATATTGAGGCTAAAACATTGATGGAGGGTGACACAGATGTAGTTGTCACTGATGGTTATACTGGAAATATGGTACTAAAAAACATCGAAGGTACTGCTAAATCAATTGGAAAAATGTTAAAAGGTACACTATTAGCTAATTTAAAAAATAAGCTTGCTGCGGCGATATTGAAAAAAGATATCAGTAAGTTTGCGAAAAAATTAGATTATGCAGAATATGGTGGATCTGTTCTTTTAGGGTTAGATGGTACTGTAGTAAAAGCACATGGCAGTTCAAATGCACGTGCATTCTATTCTGCAATTCGACAAGCTAAAATTGCTGGTGATGAACAAATAGTAAAAATTATGAGAGAAACGGTAGGTAGTGACAATGAGTAAAACTGCAATTGTTTTTCCTGGACAAGGTGCACAAAAAGTCGGAATGGCTAAAGATTTATATCAAGTTAATAAAGATGCGACTTCTATTTTAGAATTAGCGCAAACAACGGTTGATTTTGATTTATTAGAAACGATGTTTACAGATAAAGAGGAAAAATTAGGAGAAACTGAGAATACTCAACCTGCATTGTTAACACATAGTATTGCATTACTAAAAGCACTAAACCATATAGATGCTGACTATACAATGGGGCATAGTCTAGGTGAATATTCAAGTTTAGTGGCTGCTGGTGTACTAAAATTTGAAGATGCAGTGAAAATTGTGCGTAAGCGTGGCGAATTAATGACTCAAGCTTTTCCAAATGGTGTAGGAAGTATGGCTGCTGTTTTAGGGCTAAGTTATGAAGAGGTAAATGAAATTTGTAAAGAAATTTCATTTGGAGATCAATTAATTGAACCTGCCAATATTAATGCACCAGGTCAAATCGTTGTATCTGGGCATAAAGCGCTGATTGATAAATTAACTAAAGAAGGAAAATCTTTAGGTGCGAAGCGTGTGATTCCTTTAGCAGTATCAGGTCCTTTCCACTCTTCAATGATGCAAGTAATTGAAGAGAATTTCGCTTCATTTATTGATCAATTCACTTGGAATGATGCTCAATTTCCTATCGTTCAAAATTACAATGCTCATGGAGAAACAAAAGCAGAAACGATTAAACAAAATATGGTGAAACAACTCTATTCACCAGTACAATTTATTAAATCGACAGAATGGTTAATAGACCAAGGTGTGGATCATTTTATTGAAATTGGACCTGGTAAAGTATTATCTGGTTTAATTAAAAAAATTAATCGAGATGTTAAAATTACATCGATTCAAACATTAGAAGATGTGAAAGGATGGAATGAAAATGACTAAAAGTGCATTAGTAACTGGTGCTTCTAGAGGAATTGGACGTAGTATTGCATTGCAATTAGCAGAAGATGGATTCAATGTAGCAGTTAATTACGCGGGTAATAAAGAAAAAGCAGAAGCAGTGGTTAAAGAAATTAAAGAAAAAGGCGTAGAAAGTTTTGCAATACAAGCAAATGTTGCTGAAGGTGATCAAGTCAAAGTTATGATTAAAGAAGTTGTAAATCAATTTGGCTCTTTAGATGTTCTTGTAAACAACGCAGGTATTACAAAAGACAATTTATTAATGCGAATGAAAGAGCAAGAATGGGATGACGTTATTAATACTAACTTAAAAGGGACATTTAATTGTATTCAAAAAGCTACGCCACAAATGTTACGTCAACGTAGCGGTGCTATTATTAATTTATCTAGTATTGTAGCGGCTATGGGTAATCCTGGACAAGCTAATTATGTTGCGACAAAAGCAGGTATTGAAGGACTGACAAAATCAAGTGCACGTGAACTTGCTTCACGTGGTATTACTGTTAATGCAGTTGCGCCTGGGTTTATCGTCTCAGATATGACAAATGCATTAAATGAAGATCTTAAATCACAAATGTTGGAGCAAATTCCATTATCACGTTTTGGAGAAGATAAAGATATTGCCTATGCAGTGTCATTTTTAGCATCTGATCGTGCAAAATATATTACAGGTCAAACGTTATCAGTTAATGGTGGCATGTATATGTAATATATACGTCATGTATTTAAAAGGATAAATAGTCATTACATCCTTTTAATAAATACTTGTGTTTTAGCCCTTAAAATGGGAAAATATAATAGTCTATGGATAGACACTTTTAAAGGAGGTGAATCGACGTGGAAAACTTCGATAAAGTAAAAGATATCATCGTTGACCGTTTAGGTGTAGACGCTGATAAAGTAACAGAAGATGCATCTTTCAAAGATGATTTAGGCGCTGACTCACTTGATATCGCTGAATTAGTGATGGAATTAGAAGACGAATTTGGTACTGAAATTCCTGATGAAGAAGCTGAAAAAATCAACACTGTTGGTGATGCAGTTAAATACATCAATAGTCTTGAAAAATAAAAACTTACATCTGAGTCGTCGTCATGATGGCTCAGATTTTTTTCATAGGACATCAATAACATGAACGGAGGTTTATCAATCATGCACCCGAAACAATCAGAAATGATTAAAGACTTTCAATATCAATTTGATAAAAAAATGAAAATGCTTGGTCTTAGTTATACTCATTTAGATGTGTACCAACAAGCGTTTTCGCACTCTAGCTTTATTAATGATTTTAATATGGATCGATTAGCTCATAACGAGCGTTTAGAATTTTTAGGAGATGCGGTATTAGAATTGACGGTTTCACGTTACCTTTTTGACAAATATCCTAATTTACCAGAAGGAAATTTAACTAAAATGAGAGCGACAATCGTATGTGAACCCTCACTTGTAATATTTGCAAATAAAATTGAATTAAATCAACTCATTTTACTTGGAAAAGGTGAAGAAAAAACAGGTGGTAGAACAAGACCTTCATTAGTATCAGATGCTTTTGAAGCGTTTATTGGGGCTTTATACTTAGACCAAGGCTTAGAAGTAGTCTGGAAGTTTGCTCAAAAAGTCATTTTTCCATATGTAGAACATAATGAATTAATTGGCGTGGTCGATTTTAAAACACAATTCCAAGAATATATTCATAGTCAAAGTAAAGGGGATGTGACGTATCATTTGATTAAAGAAGAAGGTCCAGCACACCATCGTTTATTTACATCTGAAGTGATTTTAGAAAATAAAGCAATCGCAAAAGGACAAGGCAGAACAAAAAAAGAATCTGAACAAAAAGCAGCTGAAAGTGCTTATCATAAGTTAAGAGATGAGAACAAATAATAATGAACGCATTTCATATATTATCTTCTTTTCAACAAGAATGAGTATGAATGAATTAAGGAGAAGAGTATGGTTTATTTGAAATCTATAGATACCGTTGGCTTTAAGTCATTTGCAGATCGTACGAATGTACAGTTCGATAAAGGCGTGACAGCAATTGTTGGTCCAAATGGTAGTGGGAAAAGTAATATTACTGATGCGATTAAATGGGTTTTAGGAGAACAATCTGCTAAGTCGCTTCGTGGCTCTAAAATGGAAGATATTATTTTCTCAGGGGCAGAACATCGTCAAGCACAAAATTATGCAGAAGTACAATTAAAATTAGATAATTCTACAAGAGAGTTGCAGATTGAGGCTGATGATGTGATTGTAACACGTCGTCTTTATCGTAGTGGAGAAAGCGAATATTATTTAAATAATGATAGGGCACGTCTACGCGATATTATAGAGTTATTTTTAGATTCTGGTCTAGGAAAAGAAGCGTTTAGTATTATTTCACAAGGTAGAGTAGATGAAATTTTAAATGCTAAACCTGTTGACCGACGTCAAATCATAGAAGAATCAGCGGGTGTTTTAAAGTATAAAAAAAGAAAAACGGAATCTTTACAAAAGCTAGGTCATACAGAAGATAATCTATCTCGAGTAGAGGATATTTTATATGATTTAGAAGGGCGTGTTGAACCTCTAAAAGCAGAAGCATCTATTGCTAAAGAATACTTACAATTATCAAAAGAGATGGAGCATAGTGATGTTGTCGTAACTGTACACGATATTAATCAATATGATGAAGAGAATCGTCAACTCGATGAACGATTGAATCATCTAAAAAGCCAACAAGCTGAAAAAGAAGGTCAACAAGCTCAATTAAATCAATATTTACAAAAACAAAAAACGCAACGTCAAAAACTTGAAAGAGATACCGACCACACTAATATAGATTTAATTACTACAACTGAGGAATATGAAAAATTTATTGGAAAATTAAATGTACTTGAAGAGCGAAAAAGAAATCAATCAGAAACGAATGCACGATTTGAAGAAGAATTAGATAATTTACAGTATGAATTAAAGAATGTTCAAGATGAAAGAGAACTTTCTGTAGAACAAGTATCTAAACTTAAAAAACAGCATCAATCGCTTAATAAAGAGATTAAACAGTTAGAATCAAAACTTAATCTTACAGATGCACAACATGATGAAAAATTAGAAACTATTAAAAATGAATATTATGAATTAATGTCCGAGCAATCTGAAGTGAATAATGATATTCGTTTTTTAGAACGTACTATTCAAGAAAATGAAACCAAAAAAACACGTCTCGATGCAAGATTAATAGAAGTATTTGATCAACTTAAACATATTCAAAATGACATACATCAAACAGAACAAGCGCATACTACTACATCACAAAAAATGAACATAACAGAGAAAGACATGCGTGATGTTGAAGATCGTTTATCTGAAGCAAAACGTATAGAAGCGACATATGAAGATAAGTTATATCAAGCATATCGATATACTGATAAAATGCGCGTGCGTATGGAAAGTTTAGAAACACAAGCAGAAGACTATTCCTACTTTTTTAATGGAGTAAAACATATATTAAAAGCAAAAGAGAATACTTTAAGTGGTATTCATGGTGCAGTAGCTGAAGTCATCAAGGTACCATCAAAATTGACACAAGCGATTGAAACAGCGTTAGGAGCCTCATTACAACACATTATTGTAAATAATGAAAAAGATGGTCGCCAAGCGATAAAATTTTTAAAACAACGAGGATTAGGAAGAGCAACATTTTTACCACTAAATGTAATTAGAGCAAGAAGTTTATCTCATCATATTCAAAATATAGCTCGAAATTTTGATGGTTTTATTAATATTGCATCGGAAGCGGTTGAAGTTAGTCAAACGTATCAAGCTGTGATAGATAATTTGATGGGTACTACAATTATAGTGGAGAATCTTAAAATTGCGAATGAACTTGCAAGAGCGATTCAATATAAAGCACGAATCGTTACCTTAGAAGGAGATATCGTTAATCCAGGAGGAGCAATGACAGGTGGCGGAATGCGTCAATCAAAAAGTATTTTAGCTCAAAAAGATGAATTGGCAACAATGAAAATACAATTAAACGACTACGAAGAGAAAACAAAAGAATTCGAACAACAATTGCAAAAGCAAAAAGAGAAAGTTGAGACATTAAGTAATAAGTATGTAGAGTTAAGCCAACAATATCATCAATTAAAAGATACCGCTCACGAAGAAACATTGACTTTAGATCGATTGAAAAAACAAGAAACACATATAAAAAGTGAACATGAAGAATTTGAATTTGAGAAAAATGATGGCTATCAAAGTGAAAAAAGTCGTCACACATTAAAGCAACAACAATTGCGTTTATCTGAAATTCAAGAGCAACTAAAACAACTTGAAAATGACATAGAGGTATATTCAAAACTCTCTAAAGAAGGTAAAGAAAATGTATCGCAAGTTGAAAAAGAATTAAATCAAAAACGTTCTGATGTTGCAGTCGTTAAAGAAAAAATAAGTCATCAAATTATGTCATTGGAAAGAATAGATAAGCAACTTGCACAAATTAACCAACAAATCATTGCAACTAAAGAGAAAATAGAATTATTTAATTCTGACGATATGATGGGCGAAAAAGCATTTCAACAACTTCAATCAAGTATCCAAGATAAAGCGTCTCAACGTGATAAATTAAAACAAAAACTTGATACTTTAAAAGAACAGAAAGATTCTATAAATGAAGATATTGAAATTCATGAGTACAAACTCGAACAATGCCATCAAGATTTATTATCTATTGAAAGTTTTTATCAAGATATTAAGGCCCAACAGTCTAAATTAGATGTTCTTATTAATCACGCAATGAATCATTTAAATGAAACGTATCATCTTACACTTGAACGTGCGAGAGAAACTTATCAATCAGATGTTCCAATAGAAACATTAAGAAAAAAAGTAAAATTAACTAAGATGTCAATTGAAGAATTAGGTTCAGTTAATGTTAATGCTATTGAACAATTTGAAGAATTAAATGAACGTTATACATTTTTGAATGAACAGAGAAATGATTTAAGAGAAGCAAAACAGACTTTAGAACAAATCATTGATGAAATGGATCAAGAAGTAAAAGATCGTTTCAAAGCTACATTTTTTGAAGTACAAGATTATTTCACAACTGTCTTTCAATCACTTTTTGGTGGTGGTCATGCCAAGTTAGAGCTTACGGATGATGATTACTTGTCTGCAGGAGTAGATATTATTGTTCAACCACCAGGTAAAAAATTACAAAATCTTTCTTTATTAAGTGGTGGCGAACGCGCATTAAGTGCTATTGCATTACTGTTTGCTATTTTAAAAGTAAGATCAGCACCATTTGTTATACTAGACGAAGTGGAAGCAGCTTTGGATGAAGCTAATGTTATTCGTTACGCACAATTTTTAAATGATTTATCGGAAAAAACACAGTTTATTGTCATTACGCATAGAAAAGGTACCATGGAGTATTCGGATCGTTTATATGGTGTTACAATGCAAGAGTCAGGCGTTTCAAAATTAGTAAGTGTAAATTTAAATACAATAGATGAGGTTATGAAGGAGGAAAATGCATGAGTTTTTTCAAACGACTAAAAGATAAATTTTCTACAAAGTCGACTGAAGATATTGAAAAGGAATTAACGGAAGATGAGGAATTAGATCAACCATCAACAAAAGACAATGAACAAGAAAATGAAGAACCTGCACCAAAAAAGAAAAAACCACGTAAATTAAGCGAAGCTGACTTTGACGAAGATGGGTTAATTTCAATTGAAGATTTTGAAGAAATTGAAGCTCAAAAAATGGGAGCGAAGTTTAAAGCAGGTTTAGAAAAATCAAGAGAAAACTTCCAAGAGCAATTAAATAACTTGATTGCACGTTATAGAACTGTAGATGAAGATTTCTTCGAAGCTTTAGAAGAAATGTTGATTACTGCGGATGTAGGTTTCAATACGGTTATGCAATTAACGGATGAATTACGTACAGAAGCACAACGTCGTAATATCAAAGAAACTGAAGGTTTAAGAGAAGTTATCGTTGAAAAAATTGTAGAAATTTATCACCAAGAAGATGATCATTCAGAAGCAATGAACATCGAAGATGGCCGATTAAATGTCATTTTAATGGTTGGGGTCAATGGTGTAGGTAAAACTACAACGATTGGTAAATTGGCACATCGTTATAAAATGGAAGGTAAAAAAGTTATGTTGGCTGCTGGTGATACTTTCAGAGCAGGTGCAATTGAACAATTACAAGTTTGGGGCGATCGTGTAGGCGTAGAGGTAATCAGACAAAGCGAAGGTTCTGATCCTGCAGCAGTTGTTTATGATGCAATCAATGCGGCTAAGAATAAAGGTGTAGATATTTTAATTTGCGATACAGCAGGTCGTTTACAAAATAAATCAAACTTAATGCAAGAATTGGACAAAATGAAACGAGTCATTAGTCGTGCTGTTCCAGATGCACCCCATGAAGCATTATTATGTTTAGACGCAACCACTGGTCAAAATGCACTATCACAAGCACGTTCATTCAAAGAAGTAACCAACGTTTCAGGGATTGTGCTCACTAAATTAGATGGCACAGCAAAAGGTGGTATTGTACTTGCGATTCGAAACGAATTGCATATTCCAGTAAAATACGTTGGTTTAGGTGAAAAACTAGATGATTTACAACCATTTAATCCTGAAAGTTATGTATATGGATTGTTTGCTGATATGATTGAGCAAAATGATAATATCCCTGATGAAATGCAAAGCTTAACAGATAATAATGAGGAACACCAAAATGGGGAAAAATGATTTAGTTAAAACGTTAAGAATGAATTATCTATTTGATTTTTACCATTCTTTGCTTACTGAAAAACAAAAGAATTATCTTGAGTTATTTTATCTAAATGATTACTCATTAAGTGAAATTGCTGAAACGTTTAAAGTGAGTAGACAAGCGGTTTATGATAATATAAGAAGAACTGGCGATTTAGTAGAAGACTATGAAACTAAATTAAAGTTATATGAGAAATTTGAACAACGTCAAATGATTTATAACGAAATGAAACAATCTATTCATGATACTAAAAAACTGGAACATTTAATCCAAAAATTAGAAGAACTAGAATAATTTATAAGGAGGTTGTTAATATGGCATTTGAAGGATTATCCGATCGTTTACAAGCCACGATGCAAAAAATTCGCGGTAAAGGTAAAGTAACAGAAGCGGATATTAAAACAATGATGCGTGAAGTTAGATTAGCATTGTTAGAAGCCGATGTTAACTTCAAGGTAGTCAAAGACTTCGTTAAAACAGTTTCCGAACGTGCTTTGGGATCAGACGTTATGCAGTCTTTAACACCTGGACAACAAGTTATAAAAATAGTACAAGATGAATTAACACAATTAATGGGTGGAGAAAATACATCTATTAAAATGGCTAATAAGCCACCCACAGTTGTAATGATGGTTGGTTTACAAGGGGCAGGTAAAACAACTACCGCTGGTAAATTGGCATTGTTAATGCGTAAAAAATATAATAAAAAGCCAATGTTAGTAGCAGCCGACATATATCGTCCAGCTGCGATTAATCAATTACAAACAGTAGGTAAACAACTTGATGTACCTGTTTATAGTGAAGGTGATCAAGTTAAACCACAACAAATTGTAGATAACGCATTAAGATATGCTAAAGAAGAACATTTGGACTTTGTAATTATCGATACTGCGGGACGTTTACACATTGATGAAACATTAATGAATGAATTAATTGATGTTAAAGAAATCTCAAAACCAGATGAAATTATGCTTGTTGTAGATGCGATGACAGGACAAGATGCTGTGAACGTTGCGCAATCATTTGATGAGCAATTGGATGTCACTGGTGTGACTTTAACTAAATTAGACGGAGATACTCGTGGTGGTGCGGCACTTTCTATTCGTGCAGTAACACATAAACCAATTAAATTTGTTGGTATGAGTGAAAAAATGGATGGTTTAGAATTATTCCATCCAGAGCGTATGGCATCTCGTATACTAGGTATGGGTGACGTATTAAGTCTTATCGAAAAAGCGCAACAAGATGTGGACCAAGAAAAAGCTAAAGATTTAGAAAAGAAAATGCGTGAGTCCTCATTTACATTAGATGACTTCTTAGAACAATTGGATCAAGTGAAGAATTTAGGACCACTGGATGATATTATGAAAATGATTCCAGGTATGAATAAAATGAAAGGTTTAGATAAGCTAAATATGAGCGATAAACAAATTGACCATATTAAAGCTATTATTCAATCAATGACACCTAATGAAAGACAAGATCCAGCAATTTTAAATGTTTCAAGAAAGAAACGTATAGCAAAAGGCTCAGGCCGTTCATTGCAGGAAGTGAATCGTTTAATGAAACAATTTAATGATATGAAAAAAATGATGAAACAATTTACGGGTAATGGTCGTAAAGGTAAAAAAGGTAAACGTAGCCAAATGGAAAATATGTTAAAAGGCATGAATTTACCATTCTAAAAAGTAATGAAAGCGGAATAACATCCTAAGTGTTATTCCGCTTTTTCATAAATAAGTAAAGGAACGCATGTACATTGGCACATACATAACTAAAATGAATAAAGGTAAGCTCTAGTTAAAGCTAGTACATAATCAAATCTACAATTTATTTCATAAATCTAGATTTGGTAAAGAAAAAAGTCTTTACAAAGTTGGAGGTTCCTGTTATTATTATTTCTTGTAGAAAATAAAAATTAAAAGATTTAAAGGAGAGTTTTATAAATGGCAGTTAAAATTCGCTTAACTCGTTTAGGTTCAAAAAGAAATCCATTCTATCGTATCGTTGTAGCTGATGCGCGTTCACCACGTGATGGTCGTATCATCGAACAAATCGGTACTTACAATCCAGCAAGTGTAAATGCACCAGAAGTTAAAATCGATGAAGAATTAGCTTTAAAATGGTTAAAAGACGGTGCAAAACCAACTGATACTGTTCACAATATCTTATCAAAACAAGGTATTTTAAAAACATTTGATGAACAAAAACGTTCAAAATAATTGATAATAATATCAATATCATATAATAACAGGTCTGTGGCATAAGGTATGTCACAGGCTTTTATTATATTCTCACTTTATAAGAAACATGTTAATATGTATAAATAAACGACTATGTAAGGAGGATAAGGATGCAAGTAGAAGTAGGACAAATTGTAAATACACATGGGATTAAAGGAGAAGTAAAAGTAAAATCTAATTCTGATTTTACTGATACACGTTTTCAACCTGGAGAAGTCCTTATCGTGAATCACCACCATAATGAAATAGAAATGACTATTACATCATATCGTATACATAAAGGATTTCACATGCTTAAATTTGAAGGTATTAATAATATTAATGACGTCGAACAATATAAAGGCGACTACTTATTCCAAGAACGTGATCATGAGGATATTGAATTGAATGAAAATGAATTTTACTATTCTGATATTATTGGGTGTACGGTTTTTAATAATGATACACCAATTGGAAGAGTCATTAATATTTTTGAAACAGGTGCCAATGATGTATGGGTTGTTAAAGGTGACAAAGAATACCTTATTCCATATATAGCAGATGTCGTTAAAGAAGTAGATGTTGAACATAAAACAATTCGTATTACGCCAATGGAAGGATTATTAGAATAATGAAAATAGATTACCTAACATTATTTCCAGAAATGTTCGACGGCGTTCTAAATCATTCGATTTTGAAGCGTGCGCAAGATAAAAATATTATTGAAGTTAATACTGTAAACTTTAGAGATTACGCTGAAAATAAACATAATCAAGTGGATGATTATCCGTATGGTGGCGGTCAAGGAATGGTTTTAAAACCAGAACCAGTGTTTAATGCAATGAAAGATTTAAAACGTACTGATAAAACGCGTGTCATTCTCATGTGTCCTCAAGGACGACCATTCTCTCAAGCAATTGCTGAAGAATTGAGTGAAGCTGAACATATTGTATTTATTTGTGGACACTACGAAGGATATGACGAAAGAATTAGAGAAAATTTAGTAACCGATGAAATTTCAATGGGGGATTATGTATTGACTGGCGGAGAATTACCAGCTATGACTATGACTGATGCTATCGTTAGATTAATTCCTGGAGTACTTGGTAATGAACAATCCCATCAAGATGATTCTTTCTCCGATGGTTTACTTGAATTCCCACAATATACACGTCCAAGAGAATATAAAGGTATGACTGTACCTGACGTATTGTTATCTGGAAATCATGCAAATATAGAAAAATGGCGACATGAACAAAAATTAATACGTACTTTGCATAAACGTCCGGACTTACTAGAAAAGTATCAATTAAGTGATAAGGATAAAGAATTTTTAGAAAGCTATAAAAACCAATTGAAAAACAATTAGGAGTATGCTAATATATATCAAGTGTGAAAAGACACTAAAAATCACTATGATCCGCTGCTATATGAATGTCTAGGCAAGAACATAGGTTGAAGGAGAGTATAAAAATGAGTAATCATAAGTTAATCGAAGCAGTTACAAAATCACAATTACGCACAGACTTACCAACTTTCCGTACTGGTGACACTTTACGTGTACACGTACGTATCGTCGAAGGTTCACGTGAACGTATCCAAGTTTTCGAAGGTGTTGTAATTAAACGCCGCGGTGGAGGAATTTCTGAAACTTTCACAGTTCGTAAAATTTCTTCAGGTGTAGGTGTGGAACGTACATTCCCATTACACACTCCAAAAATCGAAAAAATCGAAGTTAAACGTCGCGGTAAAGTACGTCGTGCTAAATTATACTACTTACGTAGTTTACGTGGTAAAGCTGCAAGAATTCAAGAAATTCGCTAATCAGTATATAGAAAACTATACTAAAAAATGGGTAAGTTAATACGCATTTAAAAAAGAGTCTTGGATAAAAAGTTTCAAGATAAGTAAAAAAAGACAATTTCTATTGAAATAATATAGAAATTGTCTTTTTTATAATTTTTGTGATTATTTTCTGCTCATTGAGCTGTTACTTTTCTTAAATTAAGTGTCATTAGCTCAAATCCTAGTTCTCTTTTGTCTTTATTTATCCCTCGAACGGACATTCGAGTGGAACTCAAAATAGCCTTTATAAATCTAAAAACAGACGCCACATCAATTTTTCTTTGACTATAGATGGTTTTTGTTTTTGAAAGCTTTTTATTAATTTGCGCTTTAAAATATTCCCAATTATAATTCTTCATTACTTTTTTATTTGTTTTTGAATTGAAGTTCATACATGGGTGTTTCAGAGGACATTCTGAATCATCATCACATTCATATAATTTAAAATCTCGTTTAAAGCCATATTTATCATGGTGATAGGTATATTTTTTAAATACTAGTCTTTTATTGTTCGGACAAATAAATTCAGTCTTAGTATTTGTTTCTACAATATCATTTACATGTCGTGAAATATCATGTATGGGAATGAGAACTGAAATTACCATTGGTAGAGTAAGATGAATCATATTATAATCTTTATACATAAGACATCTCGTTGATTTAGTTTAGTGATGTTTATTAAATTGTACGAATATGCCTTATTTTCTTAAGTATTTCAATGTAAAATTACATATAAATACAAAATATTTTGGCAAGACTCTTGAGAGAACAGAACAAGCTGAAGACTGCAGGCTGAAGCTATTCCCTAAAAAAGCGAGCCAACAATACGCAGTATTGTAAATAAAGAAGCCAGTAAATGAATTTATAATAAACTCATTTACTGGCTATTTTTCTAGTAATTATGACTCAGGCTCTTTTTATTTTAATTGATTTTTTCGTTTTAAATATCTGCTAAATATTATACTGCTTATTATTCCGATAACGCTCAAAATTAATAGTATATAAAAATGTGGTGGTGTATAAGATAATTCAATATGAGTATCATTTTTCTTGACTGGAATAGCTGTCATAATACCGTTAGCTTGTTTTACATCTACATCGTGTCCATTAACACGTGCATGCATACCATTAGCATAGGCGATTGGTACCACTAAGTATCCAGAAGTTCCTTTAGGTTTAGTGAATGTATAGCCACTTCTAAATTGTGAAATAGTCACAGGTTTAAGTGATTTAGAAGCTTGTTTCAATGTATGATAATCTTCTCCATAGATACCTTTAATAGATAATCGATAATGTCCTTTAGTAAGACGAATCTTTAATTGATCCGAAGCTTTTACTCTCATTGTTACAGGCGTTACAAAACGTCGATATTTATAACTTAGCATATTACGATTTTGAGCATATTCATTTACTCCTATAGAATGCTCAATATCGGGAACTAACAATTCTACATCCATTTCGACATACATATCTTTATATTGATTAGCTAACGTTTTAGGTAATGTCAATGTGATACCACCATTATTTTTTTCTACGTTTAAATGAGTTTTATCTTTCCAAGTAGCATTATTTGTAGATTGATATGCTTTACTTAATAGGTTTTTATTTTGAGTGAAAGAAGTATTCGCTTTTATTGAATCATCATCTAATACTACACCTTGTAGCATCGCTTGCTCACGATCTAATGGCGATTTGAGATCATGTTTATTAAAAATCTTATTAGTAATATGCGTGGCTGGATAATTAATAGTATTTTCTGAATGAATTAATTTATCTGAACCATTATTGATAGTATCTACCTTTTTAAAACCATAAGGCATATTCAGATCATTAGGATGTCGGAATCGATCTTGAACATCCCACATGGCTTCTAAATTTGCTCGATTCCCTAAGTATCGATATGTACTATTTTTATCAACAGGCATATTAATTTGCATTTCTTTATCATAGTATTTTAATATGTCACCATCAAAAATACTTGAGTAAAGTGAAATGCCATTATAATGGTAAATAAATGGTGAATTGAGTGCATAGGCTGACATGTAATCGATACGATGGAAAGGATTTTTATTATCTTTTTGTTTTTTAATATTATTAATTTTTTTAGCAAGTTTATGATTATAATAACTTGAATCTGTTAATGTTTTCGTAGTCGTTGCATATGGATCAATAGTACGGGCTCGTGAATCGTGTGTCATTATAATTTGTTGTACAAAGAATAGTAATACAATAGCTATTAGTATATAAGGTTGATATAACCATTGTTTTTTCCATACTACAAAGATTAAAACGATGATTAAAAATAATGGTACAATCATCCAATTGACATAAGCACTTGCAAATATATAGTGATATAAACCAAATATAAATACCGGAATTGCTACAAGTAAATATTGTTTTAATGTAAGTTCAGATAAATATTGAATATATAATGCAATTAAGATACTAGTTGAAATAGATAAAAAGTATACCCATCGACGTTGTGGTAATGAAAAGCCATTAAATGCACTATCAAAGTATTGTGATAACGATCCAATAAGTAAAAACCAAGTGATGATAGCAAAAATTTTATAATAGTAGTGACGATATAACTTAAACGTAAATAAAGCCATTAATGCAATAATCGAAACTGTGATATAAAAACCATCAGAAAAAATATGATATTTACTTTGTGTTAAATCTGTAAACAATGTAATATTAAAGTCATCATTTTGGGCTCTATCATTGTTTAGGAATGAAGATACACCTGTATAGAATCCTAAAATACTAGATAAAAGCGCAAGTATTGCACCAATAACGAGTAAATAAAATTTTTCCCATCTTGATACGATATCACAACGATATTTAAAAATGACTCTTAATATGAAATAAATCCCTAATACAATAGCTTGGTAGTAACTGAAATAAAAATTAGAAAATAAGGTCAGAGCAACTGAAAAGATAAATAGCCCTATTCTTCTTTTTTGGAAGAAACGTTCCATTCCCCATAAAGATAAAGGTAATAAAATCAATAAGTCTCCATAAAATGACCATGTATAGTTATAGTAAAGCACAAGAGTGGATGCACCATATAAAATAGTAGCGATAAGCAATGGCGCTGTTTTCAACTTTAGCCATTTTAAATAGTAAAATACAACAATAATTGTAATAATCGTTCTAGCGTAAGCGATTATTAATTGGTTAGTTGCCCAAAAGGCGATATGACTCGTTTGCCAATGAAATAAAAAATGACTTACCCAGATTATAAAAAAATTAATCCACATTATGGGAGATAAAGAATAATAATAGGCCAACCCCTTAATGTAATCTCCGCCTAATCCAAAAGATTGATCATAGGCTCCTTTGAACTTACTGTAATGTTCATATAAGTACATTTGAAATGGCATCATTTGTCTAAAACCATCTCCAGAACCACTAAATACAAATCCTTCTTTGAAATAATCTCGAATAAATGGATAATAAATTGCTAAAGAAATGATATTAGCAATTATAAATATAGATAAAAAGGTCAATAATCGATTGGACCGAATTTTATTGATCAATGTTTTTCCTCAACTTTCTCTTTTTGGTATTAACAAATCTAACAAATACAACACTTATTACTATACTGATGAGTGAGATTAAAATCATAGTATTCCAATAAGGTGGTTGATATTTAATAATTATTTTTTTAGCAGATGAATTAACAGGAACGCCTGTCATCATGTAATTAACTTTCATAGGTTTAATACGGTGTCCATCAACATACGCTTGCATCCCTTCTCTATAAGGAATATTAATTGAAGCAATCCCTTTATCATGTTTAGCTAAGTTGACTTCAACGCCGTTTTTAATATCTTTATATTTGTTATTAAAATCAGCTTTTTTATGCATTTGTTTTAATATTTTATAGTTTTCACCATTTAATTGTTGAAGGTTTAAATAAAATGTTCCTTTAGGAGATAAAGTGATATTAATGTTTCCCTTATTATCAGGTTGTGTTCGATAAAGTTGAGTATCAATACCAGTACGATAAGTAGAATTGTTAAATAATCGGTGATTTGCATAATTATTTACAGAGACTGTGTAATTACTATCAGGATTACCACGCTTTATTTTCATCGTAACGTAAAAATCATCATACTTTTGGCGTAATGATTGAGGTAAGTGTATCGTTAATGTTCCACCTTTATCTCCAATTACTTTATAGACATTACCATTTAAATGTTTTAAATTTTTATAACTCAATGATGATTGATTTAATAAATTAGGAGCTTTAGCTTTATAACTTGTGCCTTCATTGTTTAAAATCACACCTTTTAACATTGCATGTTCTCTATCAATTGCAGTCGTCAATTTTTTACTATTGTATATAGAATCAGTTACTTTAACAGATGGTAAGTTAAGTGTATTTTCATAAATACCATATTGTCCGCTTGATTTTATTTTTTTGAAGTAGGAAGGTAAGTTATTTTGATAATTTTTTAGCATCATATAACGCACTGAAAATAGACTCGCGATATTTTGTCGTCCATTCGTTGATTGATATCTACTCAATGACTCCTCAGCTAAATTAATTTTTAAAGCATCGTAATAATAATCGAGTATATTATGATGAAAAATACTTGAATATAAACTTAACCCTTTAAAATGTTGATACATCGGTGTATTATCTTGCTCGTTGACTCTCCAATCGATACGTTCATCTTCATGCTTATTTTGATTCATTTCTTGAACAAGTGCACGTTGTAAGTCGGAACTATATAAACTGGAATTAATATAAAACGTATTTCCACGATCAGTGTGATCTTTATAGTAAATTTGATTTTTAATAAATACTATAGAGACCAAGATACTTAATAATATAATTGAAACACTATATAAATAACTTAATTTAAAACGATATGTACGATCTTTAATGATAAGAACCATCAATCCAATCAAAGATACAATAGGGACTAATATGAACCATGCTAAAAATTTATGATATATCATAGCACTTATAAATATAACTAATTCTGCAATAATATTACTTATTAGATAAGATTTTGTAGTTAGTGTTTTGAAATATTTTAAAAATAATCCGATTAATAGTGTGGAATTAAAAGCTAAAATAAAATGCCAACGCTTTTGAGGCGCTGAAAAACCATTAAATACTTGGTCGATGAAAGGTATAAAACTAAATATAATAAATACAAAGGTAAGGATAGCAAATAAACGATAATAATAATGTTTATATAATTTAAAACTTAAAAGAGCTTGAATGGTAATAAATAATAATACAATTAAATAATTATCAAAGAAAATATTTGTATTAATATCTAATTTTTCAAATGTATCAACTGCTCCAGAAAAAGGTACACGACGGTTATTTAAAAAGCTTTGAGCACCATGAAAAAAGATAAATAAACTATTACCTAAACCTAACAGGGCACTAATGATTAAAGTTAAAAATGCTTTACTTCTTGAGAGAATATCTTTTGGATGTCTAAATATTATACGAATCAGTATATAACCCGCACCTATTAAACAAAGATAGTATGCAAAATAAAAGTTATTAATTAGTATTAAAGAAACAGTAACAATGAATAGTCCAAACTTCTGTTTTTGTAAGACTCTTTCAATAGAGAGTAATAATAACGGCATCCAAACAAACACATCACTAAAGAAGGGCCAATACACTGTAAAGCGATAATATAAGGGTGACATAACAAATAAAAACGCTACAACTAAGCTTAACCATTTGTTATTTGAAATGTATTTACTATATAAATAAGTGCAATACATGGCAATCATTGCTTTAATCATGGACATAATCAGTGCATTAATCATCCAAAATAATACATTATGCGTATGTAAAGGAATAAAAATTTTAATAAGTGCAATAAATACTACATTTATTATAAATAAAATATTTGTGGAGAAGTAGTAACTAAGATCTGTAAAGAAATCGCCACCTAATCCAAAATCAGTGGAATAAAACAAATTGCCACTACTCCATTTATCAAATAAATACATTTGAATTGGAACCATTTGTTCCATTCCATCATTTGGACCTGTAAATAAAATACCATCGTGAATAAAACGATAAATGACATAACTATGTCCTATGATGGACAGTGCTATAAAAAGTCCTAGATAAGTAAAGAATTTTTTCATATTAAACCTCTATAGTTAGAATGTACTATTCATAATTAAAAAATGACTACATACTAAATTGTAGAGTATTAAACTTCTTAATAAAAGTATTTATATGTTTTATAAAAAATTAGAAATTTGTTTTTAATATTAGCGATTTAATGAATATGAAATAGCATGTTAAAATATAATAGAATTGATAATAGTAGTGAAGATTTTAAATATTGATTATAATCGAACAGTTGAAATAAATTTAATGAAAGTAGGGTGAATGTCATGGTGATTCAATGGTATCCAGGGCATATGGCAAAGGCCAAAAGAGAAGTGACAGAACAACTTAAGAAAGTAGATGTGGTATTTGAACTTGTTGACGCACGTATACCGTATAGTTCAAGAAATCCAATGATTGATGATGTCATTAAACAAAAACCACGCGTAGTTATTTTAAATAAAAAAGATATGTCGAATTTAAATGAAATGCAAAAGTGGGAACATTTCTTTACTGATAAAGGTTTTTATCCTGTAGCAGTTGATGCGAAACACGGCAAAAATTTAAAAGGTGTAGAATATGCTGCAATTGAAGCGACTAAAGAAAAATTTGAGAAAGAAAAAGCGAAAGGACTTAAACCTAGAGCAATACGTGCCATGATTGTTGGTATACCTAATGTGGGGAAATCTACATTAATTAATAAGTTAGCTAAAAAAAATATTGCTCAAACAGGAAATAAGCCGGGAGTAACGAAACAACAACAATGGATTAAAGTAGGTAAAGCATTACAACTACTAGATACGCCAGGTATTTTATGGCCTAAATTTGAAGATGAAACTGTAGGTAAAAAACTAAGCCTTACTGGTGCCATTAAAGATAGTATCGTACACTTAGATGAAGTAGCAATATACGGTTTACACTTCTTAATTAAACATGATATTGAAGGATTGAAGAATCATTACAATATTGATGTAGAAACTGATGCAGAAATTTTAGAATGGTTTGATGCTATTGGACGTCGACGTGGGTTATTACAAAAAGGAAATGAAGTCGATTACGAGGCTGTCATCGAATTGATTATTAATGATGTGCGTAATGCTAAAATTGGAACTTATTGTTTTGATATTTATTCAGAAATGAAAGGGGACTTAGATTATGCCTCAAACAATTAAAGAGATTAAAGCATTATTAGACACAATTGATTCAATTGAAGCACTTGAACAACATGAATTAATGAGTGATACAAGAAAAGGGGTACAGCAAAATATAGTACGACGTCGTAAACAGCTTTTAAAAGATCAAGAAACACGAGAACATTATCAACAAATGAATAAATATGAAAATGAAATATTAAAGGACAATCCTAATGCTTTAATATGTGGGATTGATGAAGTAGGTCGTGGTCCACTTGCTGGGCCTGTTGTAGCTTGTGCAGTCATTTTAAATAAAGAACATCAATATTTAGGATTAGATGACTCGAAGAAAGTTTCAGCAACAAAGCGAAAAATACTTAACGAACAATTAAAAGAAGGCGTTTATGATTATGCTTACGGGATAGCAAGCGCTGAAGAAATTGATGAGTTCAATATTTACAACGCAACCAAATTAGCTATGAAACGTGCTATTAATCAATTAACAGAACAACCTAACCATTTACTTATTGATGCTATGACATTGGATAATGCAATTCCTCAAACTTCTATTATTAAAGGAGATGCTAAAAGTGTTTCTATTGCTGCTGCTAGTATCATGGCAAAAGAATATAGGGATGGTTTAATGGCGGAAGTAGCACTGAAATATCCTGGTTATGATTTTGAAAAAAATGTAGGATATGGCACTAAATCACACCTTCAAGGATTAAAACAATTAGGCATAACGCCATATCATCGTAAAACGTTTGAGCCTGTTAAATCAATGATATAATTAAATAAAAATAAAATTATTTGAATTTAAAAACTATTGCAAAAAGTATAACACTTTCAGTTTACAAAAGCGCTTACATTTTCTATAATTAAAGTGAACTTAACCTAAGAAACAGGAGGATGGAAGATGAATATCCACGAGTATCAAGGTAAAGAAATATTTCGTGCTATGGGTGTAGCCGTTCCAGAAGGACGTGTAGCATTTACTGCTGAAGAAGCGGTGGAAAAGGCAAAAGAATTAAATTCAGATGTTTATGTAGTGAAAGCACAAATTCACGCTGGGGGTAGAGGTAAAGCAGGTGGAGTTAAAATTGCTAAATCACTGTCTGAAGTTGAAACTTATGCTAATGAATTATTAGGCAAGCAATTAGTAACGCATCAAACTGGGCCTGAAGGTAAAGAAGTTAAACGCTTATATATCGAAGAAGGTTGTGATATTCAAAAAGAATATTATGTAGGCTTTGTCATTGATCGTGCTACTGATCGTATTACATTGATGGCTTCTGAAGAAGGTGGAACTGAAATTGAAGAAGTTGCAGCTAAAACGCCAGAAAAGATCTTTAAAGAAACAATCGATCCAGTGATAGGGTTATCACCATTCCAAGCACGTCGTATTGCATTCAATATCAATATTCCAAAAGAATCTGTAAATAAAGCAGCAAAATTCTTACTTTCTTTATATAATGTTTTTGTTGAAAAAGATTGTTCTATTGTTGAAATTAATCCACTTGTAACAACGGGTGATGGTGATGTTTTGGCTTTAGATGCGAAATTAAATTTTGATGATAATGCATTATTTAGACATAAAGATATTTTAGAATTACGTGATTTAGAAGAAGAAGATCCAAAAGAAATTCAAGCATCTAAATATGATTTATCATATATTGCTTTAGATGGTGACATTGGTTGTATGGTTAATGGTGCCGGATTAGCCATGGCTACAATGGATACAATTAATCATTTCGGTGGTACTCCAGCTAACTTCCTAGACGTTGGTGGCGGTGCTACAAAAGAAAAAGTAACTGAAGCATTCAAAATCATCTTGGGGGATGATAATGTTAAAGGTATTTTTGTAAATATCTTCGGTGGAATTATGAAATGTGATGTGATTGCAGAAGGTATTGTAGCAGCAGTTAAAGAAGTCGAATTAACTTTACCTTTAGTTGTTCGTTTAGAAGGCACAAACGTTAAACGTGGTAAAGAGATTTTAAATGAATCTGGTCTAGCAATTGAACCAGCAGCAACAATGGCTGAAGGTGCACAACAAATTGTTAAACTTGTTAAAGAAGCGTAAGGAAAGGATGGGAACACTAAAATGGGTGTATTTATAGATAAGAATACTAAGGTAATGGTGCAAGGTATTACAGGGTCTACTGCCCTTTTCCATACAAAACAAATGCTTGATTATGGCACACAAATTGTCGCAGGGGTAACACCAGGTAAAGGTGGACAAGTTGTTGAAGGCGTGCCAGTGTATAATACAGTAGCTGAAGCTAAAAAAGAAACAGGTGCTAACGTATCAGTAGTTTACGTACCAGCACCATTTGCTGCAGATTCAATTTTAGAAGCAGCTGATGCAGAATTAGATATGGTGATCTGTATTACTGAACATATTCCAGTTGTTGATATGATTAAAGTGAAACGTTATTTAGAGGGTAGAAAAACACGTTTAGTTGGACCGAACTGTCCTGGTGTAATTACGGCAGATGAATGTAAAATTGGTATCATGCCAGGTTATATTCATAAAAAAGGGCATGTAGGTGTTGTTTCTCGTTCAGGTACTTTAACATATGAAGCAGTACATCAATTAACTGAAGAAGGTATTGGTCAAACCACAGCAGTAGGTATCGGTGGGGACCCAGTTAACGGTACAAACTTTATCGATGTACTTAAAGCATTTAATGAAGATGAAGAAACAAAAGCTGTTGTTATGATTGGCGAAATCGGTGGTACTGCTGAAGAAGAAGCAGCTGAATGGGTCAAAGCAAACATGACTAAACCAGTGGTTGGTTTTGTTGGTGGACAAACAGCACCTCCAGGAAAACGTATGGGCCATGCAGGTGCAATCATCTCAGGTGGTAAAGGAACTGCTGCAGAAAAAATTAAAACGCTTAATGAATGTGGTGTTAAAACAGCAGATACACCATCAGAAATTGGTACAACACTAATTGAAGCGGCAAAAGAAGCAGGCATTTATGAAGAACTATTAACAGTGAAGTAGCAATTATGTAATTAATAATTGAATTCAAACTGTCAACAATTACTGAAATTTGTTGGCAGTTTTTCTTATATATATCGTAGACTACAATATATTATAAATGACTGAACGCTCTATTTTTCACATGTTATGAAATCAAAAAGTATACATAATCTTTTAATATTATTACTCCTTACATTTATATATCAAATTTGTCTTATAAATGAAATTTTACTGTTAATGATTCACGGTATAATAAATTAAAAGGAGACATTTACTTCATGAATGATTTTATTTTATTAAAAATGAGATGGATAGGGTATACGACCCAACATATTCATCATTTACTCAATGTATTTCCAAAATTTTTCAATGTTAATGAACATGATCAATTTGAAATGATCAATGAATGGGAATCTCTATATTTAAAAAAGAAGCGTTTTACTCAATTAACAGAGATTTCTTACGATTATATTCAAACCCAACTTTCTAGATATCAGGTTAACTATGTTACTTCATTTTCTTCTCAATATCCTTCATTGCTTAAAACTATTTACGACTATCCTTTTATATTATTTTATCGTGGAAATATACATTTATTATCATCTACGTATACTTTAGGTGTTGTAGGTTCACGTGAGGCCACAAATTATTCTAAGTGTGCACTAGATTATCTATTTCCTCACTTTATAAATATTCCACTAACGATTGTATCCGGTTTAGCGAAAGGTGCTGATAGCATAGCTCATCAATTCGCATTAAAACATCATCTTCCAACTATTGCAGTTCTAGGTTTTGGTCATTTAAATCATTATCCAAAGGAAACACGAAAGTTACGCAATATAATTGAAGAAACTGGTTTAGTCATAAGTGAATATCCTCCTTTAACAAAAATAAACAAATATCAATTCCCTGAAAGAAATCGTCTGATAAGCGGGTTGTCTCGTGGTGTATTAATTACTGAAGCTAAAATTAAAAGTGGTAGTCAAATTACAATAGATTGTGCTTTAGATCAAAATAGAAATGTTTATGTACTGCCTGGATCGATGTTTAATCCTTTGACAAAAGGAAATTTATTACGTGCTCAAGAAGGTGCAATGATTGTTTCAGAAGCAGAAGATATATTATATGATTATCGCTTTTTAAACGATTAAATATATAAATAATTAATTGTGAAAATTCAAAGGATATTTCACAAAAAAATATCTATATTGGATTAAAATATTGACAAAAACAAAATTAACCGTTTATCATTTATCTTTAGTAATTGAAAAAGCAAGGGGGAATTCACTTTGGCAGATAATTTAGTCATCGTTGAGTCGCCTGCAAAAGCGAAAACCATTGAAAAATATTTAGGTAAACGATATAAAGTTATTGCTTCTATGGGACACGTACGAGATTTACCAAGAAGTCAAATGGGTGTAGACGTAGAAGATAACTATGAACCAAAATATATAACTATTCGAGGTAAAGGTCCTGTTGTTAAAGATTTAAAAAAATATGCGAAAAAAGCTAAAAAAGTTTTCTTAGCTAGTGACCCTGACCGCGAAGGTGAAGCGATTGCTTGGCATTTATCAAAAATTTTAGAACTTGAAGAATCAAAAGAAAACAGAGTTGTATTTAATGAAATCACTAAGGATGCAGTAAAAGAAAGTTTTAAACATCCTCGTGGTATTGAAATGAATTTAGTTGATGCACAACAAGCGCGTCGTATTTTAGATAGACTTGTAGGTTATAATATTTCTCCAGTACTATGGAAGAAAGTAAAAAAAGGATTGTCAGCTGGTCGAGTACAATCAGTTGCTTTAAGATTAGTCATTGACCGTGAAAATGAAATCCGTAATTTTAAACCAGAAGAATATTGGTCAATTGAAGGTGAATTTAGATATAAAAAATCAAAGTTCACTGCTAAATTCTTACATTATAAAAACAAACCGTATAAATTAAAAACAAAAAAAGATGTTGAAAAAATTACATCCGAATTAAATGGTGATGAATTTGAAATCACTAATGTAAATAAAAAAGAAAAAACGAGATACCCTGCAAATCCATTTACAACGTCTACGTTACAACAAGAAGCAGCACGTAAACTTAATTTTAAAGCACGTAAGACTATGATGTTAGCACAGCAATTATATGAAGGTATCGATTTGAAACGACAAGGTACAGTTGGATTAATCACATATATGAGAACAGATTCAACACGAATCTCACAAACTGCTAAAGATGAAGCAAAATCATATATTGAAGAGAAGTATGGTACTGAGTATACTTCAAACCGTAAAACAAAAGGTAAACAAGGGGATCAAGATGCCCATGAAGCTATTCGTCCAACAAGTACATTACGTACACCAGATGAAATGAAAGCATATTTAACACGTGATCAACATCGCTTGTATAAATTAATTTGGGAACGTTTTGTAGCAAGTCAAATGGCTCCTGCAGTTTTAGATACTGTGGCTTTAGATGTAACACAAAATGACATTAAATTTAGAGCAAATGGACAAACAATCAAATTTAAAGGCTTTATGACATTATATGTTGAAGCAAAAGATGACAAAGATAATGATAAAGAAAATAAATTACCAAAATTAAATCAAGGTGACAAAGTAACTGCAACACAAATTGAACCGGCACAACATTTCACTCAACCACCTCCACGATACACAGAGGCACGATTAGTTAAAACATTAGAAGAATTAAAAATTGGTAGACCTTCAACATATGCTCCAACGATTGACACAATTCAAAAACGTAATTATGTTAAACTTGAAAGTAAACGTTTTGTACCAACTGAACTAGGAGAAATCGTGTATGAGCAAGTGAAGGATTACTTCCCAGAAATTATTGATGTTGAATTTACAGTTAATATGGAAACCTTGCTCGATAAAATTGCAGAAGGTGATATCGGTTGGAGAAAAGTTATCGATAATTTCTATGGTAGTTTTAAATTAGATGTTGCACGTGCAGAGGAAGAAATGGAAAAAGTTGAAATTAAAGATGAACCAGCCGGCGAAGATTGTGAAGTATGTGGAGCTCCTATGGTAATAAAAATGGGACGTTATGGTAAATTTATGGCGTGCTCGAATTTCCCAGATTGTCGAAATACAAAAGCTATTGTTAAAACTATTGGTGTCACTTGTCCAAAATGCAAAGATGGCGATGTAGTTGAGAGAAAATCTAAGAAAAATAGATTATTTTATGGTTGTTCGAATTATCCAGAGTGTGATTTTATTTCTTGGGATAAACCAATAGGAAGAGATTGTCCAAAATGTAATCATTACTTGATGCAACATAAAAAAGGACGTAGTTCTCAAGTGATTTGTTCTAATTGTGACTATAAAGAAGAAGTACAAAAATAGAGTTTTATTAAAGGAGAATGTATATGAGTCAAACTGTTAATGTTATAGGCGCAGGATTAGCTGGTTCAGAAGCAGCTTATCAATTAGCAGAACGTGGTATTAAAGTGAATTTAATCGAAATGCGTCCTGTTAAACAAACGCCTGCCCATCATACAGATAAATTTGCTGAGTTAGTATGTTCTAATTCACTACGTGGTAATGCATTAACAAATGGTGTAGGTGTGCTTAAAGAAGAAATGCGACGTTTAGATTCATTAATCATCGCAGCAGCTGATAAAGCTAGAGTTCCAGCTGGTGGTGCATTAGCAGTAGATAGACATGACTTTGCTGGTTATATTACAGATACATTGAAAAATCATCCTAATGTAACTGTTTTGAATAAAGAAATTCACAGTATTCCAGAAGGACATACAATCATTGCAACAGGCCCGTTAACAACTGAACATTTAGCTAAAGAAATTGTAGAAATTACAGGTAAAGATCAACTATATTTCTACGATGCAGCAGCTCCAATCATTGAAAAAGATTCAATTGATATGGATAAAGTCTATTTGAAATCACGCTATGATAAAGGTGAAGCAGCATATTTAAACTGCCCTATGACTGAAGAAGAATTCAATCGTTTTTATGATGCGGTATTAGAAGCTGAAGTTGCACCTGTAAATGAATTTGAAAAAGAAAAATATTTTGAAGGATGTATGCCATTTGAAGTGATGGCTGGTAGAGGTCGTAAAACATTACTATTTGGTCCAATGAAACCAGTAGGATTAGAAGACCCTAAAACTGGTAAACGTCCATATGCAGTAGTGCAATTACGTCAAGATGACGCAGCTGGTACGCTTTATAATATTGTCGGCTTCCAAACACATTTAAAATGGGGCGCTCAAAAAGAAGTCATTCAATTAATTCCAGGTTTAGAAAATGTTGATATTGTTAGATATGGTGTGATGCATAGAAATACCTTCATTAATTCACCTGATGTTTTAAATGAAAAATATGAATTAATTAATAATGATAGAATTCAATTTGCAGGACAAATGACAGGTGTGGAAGGATATGTTGAAAGTGCAGCAAGTGGACTTGTAGCAGGTATCAATTTAGCGCATAAGTTACTTGGAAAAGGAGAAGTGATTTTTCCAAGAGAAACAATGATAGGCAGTATGGCTTATTATATTTCTCATGCTAAAAATGAAAAAAACTTCCAACCAATGAATGCTAACTTTGGTTTATTGCCGTCACTTGATCGCCGCATTAAAGATAAAAAAGAACGTTATGAAGCACAAGCATATCGTGCACTAGACTATTTAGAAAATTTCAAAAAAACGTTATAGATTTAAATTATAATAAAATATTTTGAAGGAATTTTTAAATTATTCACAAATTCTCAAAAGATTTTGAATTCTATAGCTAATTATTTTAGTCCCCCTCAGTTTATATGCTACAATGCATATGATGGAGGGGATTTTTAGTGGAAGAAATCCAAAAGAAATTTTTGAATATACTTAAAGTTGAAAGAAATTTCTCCGACCATACATTAAAAGCGTATCATGACGATTTAGCTCAATTTAATCAGTTTTTAGAACAAGAACTGTTAAATTTAAGAACGTTTGAATATAAAGATGCAAGAAATTATCTAAGTTATTTATATTCCAATAATTTGAAACGTACTACTGTATCAAGAAAAATATCAACATTAAGAACATTTTATGAGTTCTGGATGACTCAAGATACATCTGTAAATAATCCTTTTATACAACTTGTACATCCTAAGAAAGAGCAATATCTTCCTCAATTTTTTTATGAAGAAGAAATGGAAGCATTATTTAATACTGTTTCAAACGATGCAAAAAAAGGATTAAGAGATAGAGTAGTAATTGAATTATTATATGCAACAGGCATTCGTGTTTCAGAACTTGTGAATATAAAGGTTATGGATTTAGATATGAATCTTCCAGGGGTAAAGGTATTGGGTAAGGGAAATAAAGAACGATTTGTGCCTTTTGGAGAGTTTTGTAGACAAAGTATTGAACAATATTTAGAAAAATTCAAACCACTTAAAGGTAAAAGTCATCCTTATTTAATTGTTAATATGAAAGGTGATCCTATTACTGAGAGAGGTATTAGATATCTTCTCAATGATGTAGTTAAACGTACAGCGGGGGTAACTGAAATCCACCCTCATAAATTAAGACATACATTTGCTACACATTTATTGAATCAAGGTGCAGACCTAAGAACAGTTCAATCTTTATTAGGACACGTTAACCTTTCTACAACTGGTAAGTATACACATGTATCTAATCAACAATTGCGCAAAGTGTATTTAAATGCACATCCTCGAGCAAAAAAGGAGAGTAAATAAATGAGTAAGACATCATTACATGCTACAACGATATATGCTGTAAGACACAATGGAGAAGCGGCAATGGCTGGAGACGGTCAAGTTACACTTGGTGAACAAGTAATTATGAAGCAAACAGCTAGAAAAGTAAGACGCTTATACGAAGGTAAAGTGTTAGCAGGATTTGCAGGAAGCGTAGCCGATGCATTTACATTATTTGAAAAATTTGAAACTAAATTACAACAATTTAGCGGTAATTTAGAACGCGCTGCTGTAGAACTTGCTCAAGAATGGCGTGGAGATAAGCAATTACGTCAACTGGAAGCCATGCTTATCGTAATGGATAAAGATGGTATTTTAGTGGTAAGTGGTACAGGTGAAGTCATTGCGCCTGACGATGATTTAATCGCTATTGGTTCAGGAGGAAACTATGCATTAAGTGCAGGAAGAGCACTTAAACGTCATGCTTCACATATGACTGCTAAAGAAATGGCATATGAAAGCTTAAAAGTGGCTTCAGATATTTGTGTATTTACAAATGATAATATTATTGTTGAGACTTTATAAATAACATATATAAACAAAACGGAAATGAATTGATATGGACATACATTAAGGTGGAGGTAATAGTAAATGGATGCAAACGGTATAAAATTAACACCTAAAGATATCGTATCTAAATTGGACGAATATATTGTAGGTCAAGAAGATGCAAAACGTAAAGTAGCAATCGCGTTAAGAAATAGATACAGAAGAAGTCTTCTTGATGAAGAAACTAAGCAAGAAATTGCACCCAAAAATATTTTAATGATTGGCCCAACTGGTGTAGGTAAAACAGAAATTGCACGCCGTATGGCAAAAGTCGTAGGTGCACCATTCATTAAAGTAGAAGCTACAAAATTCACTGAAGTTGGATATGTTGGACGTGATGTAGAAAGTATGGTTAGAGACTTGGTGGACGTGTCTGTAAGACTCGTAAAAGAGCAAAAGAAATCATTAGTTGAAGATGAAGCAACACAAAAAGCTAATGAAAAATTAGTAAAATTACTTGTTCCTAGTATGAAGAAAAAAGCAGCTCAAAATAATAATCCACTTGAATCTCTTTTAGGTGGTGCTATTCCTAATTTTAATCAGAATGACGAGGAAGAAGAAGCCCCTACAGAAGAAATCAAAACAAAACGGTCAGAAATAAGACAACAACTTTTAGCAGGTAAGCTAGAAGAAGAAAAAGTTAGAATCAAAGTTGAACAAGACCCTGGCGCATTAGGAATGTTAGGCACGAGTCAAAATCAACAAATGCAAGATATGATGAATCAATTGATGCCTAAACGAAAAGTAGAAAGAGAAGTACCAGTAAAAACAGCACGTAAAATTCTTACTGATGATTTTGCAGATGAATTAATTGATCAAGAAACTGCTAATCAAGAAGCTTTAGAATTAGCAGAACAAATGGGAATTATCTTTATCGATGAGATTGATAAAGTCGCTACAAACAATTCCAATAGTGGTCAAGATGTATCAAGACAAGGTGTTCAAAGAGATATATTACCAATCCTTGAAGGTAGCATGATTCAAACTAAGTATGGTACTGTAAATACTGAGCACATGCTATTTATTGGTGCTGGCGCTTTCCATGTTTCTAAACCAAGTGACTTGATTCCTGAGTTACAAGGGCGTTTTCCAATTCGAGTTGAACTTGAAAGCTTAACAGTCAATGATTTCTATAGAATATTGACTGAACCTAAGTTATCTCTTATAAAGCAGTATGAAGCACTGTTAAAAACTGAAGAAGTTACGGTCAACTTCTCTGATGAAGCGATAACACGATTAGCTGAAATGGCATATCAAGTGAATCAAGATACAGACAATATTGGTGCACGTCGATTACACACTATTTTAGAAAAAATGTTAGAAGATTTATCTTTTGAAGCACCAAATATGCCAAATGCAGTAGTAGATATAACACCACAGTATGTTGATGATAAGTTGAAATCTATTTCAACAAACAAAGATTTAAGTGCATTTATTTTATAATATAAATAAAGGAGAAATTTTATGAGCTTATTATCTAAAACTAGAGAATTAAATACATTATTACAAAAACATAAAGGCATTGCGGTAGACTTTAAAGATGTTGCTCAGACTATTAGTAATGTAACTGTTACAAATGTCTTCATCGTTTCTCGTAGAGGTAAAATTTTAGGTTCAAGTTTAAATGAACTTTTAAAGAGTGAACGAATTAGTAATATGTTGACTGAAAGTAAACATATTCCAAGTGAATACACTGAACTACTTATGCAAGTTCAACAAACTGAAGCGAATATTGATATTGATTCAGACTTGACAGTATTCCCTCCAGAACACAGAGATGTATTTATTAATAGTAGAACAACCATCTTCCCGATTTTAGGGGGAGGCGAACGCTTAGGTACACTGATTCTAGGAAGAGTTAAAGATGACTTTAATGAAAATGATTTAGTGCTTGGCGAATACGCTGCAACTGTTATTGGTATGGAAATTTTACGTGAGAAACATAATGAAGTTGAGAAAGAAGCACGTGATAAAGCTGCTATTACAATGGCAATCAATTCATTATCTTATTCTGAAAAAGAAGCGATTGAACATATTTTTGAGGAACTTGGTGGTAATGAAGGTCTATTAATTGCATCTAAAGTAGCAGATAGAGTAGGTATTACACGTTCTGTAATTGTAAATGCGTTACGTAAATTAGAAAGTGCTGGTGTAATAGAATCACGATCGCTTGGCATGAAAGGTACATTTATTAAAGTTAAAAAAGAAAAATTCTTAGATGAACTTAATCGAAGTGAATAAATATTTTTTAAAACTACTATCTATCTATTAAAATTAAGATAGTAGTTTTTTATTTTATGCAGTTAAAAAATGTTGCGTAATGATTCTAGATATGATATTATTATTGACGGCTATAAAGCCAATACACACGTAGTGAATGTAAATATAAAGGGTGCAGTCTTAAGTATTGTCTTTATATTAGTTTACTATGGAGGTAATTAACCAATAGGAGGAATTTAACATGGCAGTAATTTCAATGAAACAATTACTAGAAGCCGGTGTTCACTTCGGTCACCAAACACGCCGTTGGAACCCAAAAATGAAAAAATATATCTTTACTGAAAGAAATGGTATTTATATCATTGACTTACAAAAAACAGTAAAAAAAGTTGAAGAAGCTTATAACTTCTTAAAACAAGTATCTGAAGATGGCGGTAAAGTCTTATTCGTAGGTACTAAAAAACAAGCACAAGAATCAGTTAAAGCTGAAGCAGAACGTGCTGGTCAATTCTACGTTAACCAAAGATGGTTAGGTGGAATCTTAACTAATTATAAAACAATCTCAAAACGTATTAAACGTATTTCTGAAATTGAAAAAATGGAAGAAGACGGTTTATTTGACGTTTTACCTAAAAAAGAAGTTGTTGAACTTAAAAAAGAATATGACCGTTTAATCAAATTCTTAGGCGGTATTCGTGATATGAAATCTATGCCTCAAGCATTATTCGTAGTTGACCCTCGTAAAGAGCGCAATGCGATTGCTGAAGCACGTAAATTAAATATCCCTATCGTTGGTATCGTTGACACTAACTGTGATCCTGATGAAATCGACTATGTTATCCCAGCGAATGATGATGCTATTCGTGCCGTTAAATTATTAACTGGTAAAATGGCTGACGCTGTCTTAGAAGGTCAACAAGGTATTTCAAACGATGAAGTAGCTGCAGAACAAAACATCGATTTAGATGAAAGTGAAGAAACTCAAAAAGCAGAATCAACTGAAGAAAATACTACTGTTGAATCAAACTAAGATATAGTTTAAATGGGTGATAAGATGTAATGCTTATCGCCCTTTTTTTAAAATATTTATTTAAAATGGATAGTAAATTGGGTATAAATATAAAAGATAAATATTCAATTATACTTTTAAATCAGATTTTATTTTTAAAATAACCTTAATTTAAAAAATTATTAATAAATCGTAATAGAGTATTGGAAATAATAGTACCTTTAATGGTAATATTTAAATATCATCTATTATTACAATTAGACATATTGGAGGAATAATTAATGGCAATTTCAGCAAAACTTGTTAAAGAATTACGTGAAAGAACTGGCGCAGGTATGATGGATTGTAAAAAAGCGCTAACTGAAACTGATGGAGATATCGATAAAGCAATCGACTACTTACGTGAAAAAGGTATTGCTAAAGCAGCTAAAAAAGCTGATCGAATCGCTGCTGAAGGTTTAGTACATGTAGAAGTAAAAGGTAATGAAGCAGCAATCGTTGAAATTAACTCTGAAACTGATTTCGTTGCTCGAAACGAAGGATTCCAAGAATTAGTTAAAGAAATTGCTAATCAAATCCTTGAAAGTAAAGCTGAAACAGTAGAAGCTTTATTAGAAACTAAATTAGCAAGTGGTCAAACAGTTGATGAAAGAATGAAAGAGGCTATCTCAACAATCGGTGAAAAATTAAGCATCCGTCGTTTTGCTATTAGAACTAAATCTGATAACGATGCTTTTGGTGCATACTTACACATGGGTGGACGTATCGGTGTATTGACTGTTGTTGAAGGTTCTACTGATGAAGAAGCAGCTAAAGATGTAGCAATGCACATCGCTGCAATTAATCCTAAATATGTTTCTTCAGACCAAGTAAGTGACGAAGAAATTAATCACGAAAGAGAAGTATTAAAACAACAAGCATTAAATGAAGGTAAACCTGAAAATATCGTTGAAAAAATGGTTGAAGGTCGTTTACGTAAATATCTTCAAGAAATTTGTGCTGTTGACCAAAACTTCGTTAAAGACCCAGATCAAACAGTTGAAGCTTTCTTAAAATCTAAAGGCGGTAAATTAGCTGACTTCGTACGTTATGAAGTAGGCGAAGGTATGGAAAAACGCGAAGAAAACTTTGCTGATGAAGTTAAAGGTCAAATGAAATAATTTGTTCACATTATTCTAACAAGAAAGAAGACACCTTTAAGGAATTCTATATAATAAAATTCTTTTATTATAGAAGACCATTAGTGTCTTCTTTACTTGTATATATTACATATCATTAATCATAGAGAGGAAAAAATAATGGCGCAGACTTCTAAATATAAACGTGTAGTACTGAAACTTAGTGGTGAAGCACTTGCAGGTGAAAAAGGTTTTGGTATCAATCCTATCATCATTAAAAGTGTAGCAAAACAAGTCGCTGAAGTAGCTAAAATGGATTGTGAAATAGCTGTTATCGTTGGTGGCGGTAATATTTGGAGAGGTAAAACAGGTAGCGATTTAGGCATGGACCGTGGTACAGCTGATTATATGGGCATGCTTGCTACTGTAATGAATGCATTGGCATTACAAGATAGTTTAGAGCAATTAGATTGTGATACACGAGTATTAACTTCAATTGAAATGAAACAGGTTGCTGAGCCTTATATTCGTCGTCGCGCAATTAGACATTTAGAGAAAAAACGCGTAGTTATTTTTGCAGCTGGTATTGGTAATCCATACTTCTCTACTGACACAACTGCAGCACTACGTGCAGCTGAAGTAGAGGCCGATGTCATTTTAATGGGTAAAAATAATGTTGATGGTGTGTATTCTGCCGACCCAAAAATTGATAAAAATGCTGTAAAATATGATCATCTAACACATATTCAAATGTTACAAGAAGGCCTACAAGTTATGGATTCAACTGCTTCTTCATTCTGTATGGATAATAACATTCCATTAAATGTATTCTCTATTATGGAAGAAGGCAATATTAAACGTGCCGTTATGGGCGAAAAAATTGGTACATTAATTACTAAATAATTAGAGGTGTAAATGTATGAGTGAGATAATTCAAGATACAAAATCTAGAATGAAAAAATCAATTGAAAATTTATCACGTGAATTAGCTAATATTAGTGCGGGTAGAGCGAATTCTAATTTATTAAACGGAGTAAATGTTGATTATTATGGTGCCCCAACACCAGTTCAACAGTTAGCGAGTATAAACGTGCCTGAAGCACGCTTACTTGTCATTTCTCCATATGATAAATCATCTGTAGCTGATATTGAAAAAGCGATTATTGCTGCTAACCTAGGTGTGAACCCTACTAGTGACGGTGAAGTTATTCGTATCACTGTTCCTGCTTTAACTGAAGAACGTCGTAAAGAATTAGTTAAAAATGTTAAAAAAATCGGTGAAGATTCAAAAGTTTCAATCCGTAATATTCGTCGTGATATCAATGATCAATTGAAAAAAGACGAAAAAAATGGAGACATTACTGAAGATGATTTAAGAAGCCAAACAGAAGATGTTCAAAAAGTAACAGACAATTCAATTAAAGAAATTGATAATTTAGTTGATGAAAAAGAAAAAGATATTATGTCTGTTTAATATTTCATCATACTCTTCTATGACAAGATTATAAATTGTTTTAGTCTAAACTGTGCCAAGTCAGACTTTGGTACAGTTTTTTAATTTGCTTATTCAATGCCATTATTTAGTATGATAAAATGATAGATGATTTCTTAAATAACCTATATAATATAACAGAAATGATCAGGCTCGGAGGAAAGACCATGTTTAGAAAGCTAATAAAAAGAAATAAGACTAAAATCAATCAAAATGATGATTTAGATATACATAATTTACCTGAACATATAGCAATTATCATGGACGGAAATGGTCGTTGGGCAAAAAAGCGTAAAATGCCTAGAATTAAAGGTCACTATGAAGGTATGCAAACCATAAAAAAAGTGACACGTGAAGCAAGTCATTTAGGTATTAAATATTTAACTTTATACGCTTTTTCAACGGAAAATTGGTCAAGACCTGAAAGTGAAGTTAATTATATCATGAATTTACCTGTGAATTTTTTAAAAACATTTCTACCAGAACTTATAGAGAAAAATGTTAAGATAGAAACTATTGGTTTTTTAGATGCAGTACCCCAATCAACAATTGAGGCGATTAATTATGCTAAAGAAAAAACCAAAAATAATACAGGCTTGAAATTAGTATTTGCCATTAATTATGGTGGACGAGCTGAACTTGTTCAAAGTATGAAATCAATTTATGATGAACTTCAACGTAATGGTCAAAACAGTGATGATATTGATGAATTGATGATTTCCAAACATTTAATGACCCATCCAGATCCAGATCCAGATTTATTAATACGTACATCTGGAGAACAACGCCTTAGTAACTTCTTAATTTGGCAGGCTTCGTATAGTGAATTTATTTTTAATGAGAAGTTATGGCCAGACTTTGATGGTGAAGAATTAAAACAATGTATAAAAATATATCAATCTCGCCAAAGACGTTTTGGAGGATTAAGTGAGGAGTAAATTATGAAAGTAAGAACATTGACCGCGATTATAGCATTGCTTATTTTTCTACCTATATTATTAAAAGGTGGAACTATTTTAATGCTTTTTGCTTATTTGCTGGCGCTCATTGCTTTAAAAGAATTGTTAAATATGAATATGATTAAATTTTTATCAATTCCAGGTATTTTCAGTGCTATAGCGCTTATTATTATTATGCTTCCTCAGTCTGCCGGAGATTGGGTGAGTGATGTTCAATTAAAAAGTTTAATTGCAATGAGCTTCATACTATTAAGTTATACTGTACTTTCGAAAAACAGATTTAGCTTTATGGACGCTGCATTTTGTTTAATGTCTGTAGCATACGTTGGAATAGGATTTATGTATTTTTATGCTACACGTTCTTATGGTTTACATTATATACTTTTTGCATTTTTAATCGTATGGTTAACAGATACTGGCGCATATATATTTGGACGATTAATGGGGAAACACAAACTATGGCCAGTTATTAGTCCAAACAAAACGATTGAAGGTTTTATTGGAGGACTCATTTGTAGTTTAATTGTTCCACTTGTAATGATGTTTTTTGTAGATTTTCATCTAAATATTTGGCTGTTATTATTAATTACAATTATTTTAAGTGTATTTGGTCAATTAGGTGACTTAGTAGAATCTGGTTTTAAACGTCATTTTGGTGTTAAAGATTCAGGCAGAATCTTGCCAGGACATGGCGGTATTTTAGATAGATTTGATAGCTTTATGTTTGTTTTACCACTGTTAAACATTCTATTACTACAAATGTAATAAAAAATTAACGTTTTTTTTATTTATGAAAAGCATATAATGATATAATTGAGGAGTTATTGAGTTCACATTTGATTAATATTATATAATCGTGTACTTTATAGCTCTTTTTTTAAAACTGTTTTTTTATACTAGAAATTATTATAAAATTTAAAATCTAAAATCTTATATTCTAGATAATTTAAATATTAAAATTAATTGAGGTGTTGTAAGTGAGTTATTTAATCACAATCGTCTCATTTATTATCGTATTTGGTGTACTCGTTACAGTACATGAATATGGACATATGTTTTTTGCAAAACGTGCAGGTATTATGTGTCCAGAATTTGCGATTGGAATGGGACCCAAAATTTTCAGTTTCCGTAAAGATGAAACGTTATATACAATACGTTTACTTCCAGTTGGTGGGTATGTAAGAATGGCAGGAGATGGATTAGAAGAACCACCCGTTCAGCCAGGAATGAATGTTAAAATAAAACTAAATGAACAAGATGAAATTACACATATTATTTTAGATGATCAACATAAATTCCAAAAAATTGAAGCGATTGAAGTTAAACGATGTGATTTTAAAGATGATTTATATATTGAAGGTATTACAGCATATGATAATGAAAGACATCATTTTAATATTGCTAAAAAAGCTTACTTTGTTGAAAATGGTAGTTTAATTCAAATTGCACCAAGGCATCGTCAATTTACACATAAAAAACCATTACCTAAGTTTTTAACTTTATTTGCGGGCCCATTATTTAACTTTATTTTAGCTCTCGTACTATTTATTGGCTTAGCTTATTATCAAGGTACGCCTACCCCTACAGTAAAACAATTAGCAGACAATTATCCAGCACAAGAAGCTGGATTAAAAGCTGGAGATAAAATTGTTCAAGTTGGACACTATAAAATTAACAATTTTAGCGATATTCAAAGTGCACTTAATAAAACGAAAGACCATCAAACAACAATTAAAATTGTACGAGATGGTCACACCAAATCACTAGATGTTACACCTAAAAAACAAGTGATTAAACAGACAAAATTAAATTCTAAAACTTCTTATGTATTAGGTTTTCAACCTGCGAATGAACATTCACTATTTAAGCCATTAGCATTAGGCGTACAACAATTTTTAGATGCAAGTGTACTTATTTTTAAAGCAGTTGGAACAATGATTGGAAGTATTTTCACAGGTGGCTTTACTTTTGATATGTTAAATGGTCCAGTGGGTATTTATCACAATGTAGATTCTGTAGTAAAACAAGGTATTATTGCATTAACATACTATACGGCATTGCTGAGTGTTAACTTAGGGATTATGAACTTATTACCTATTCCAGCTTTAGATGGTGGTAGAATTTTATTTGTTATTTATGAAGCGATATTTAGAAGACCAGTAAACAAAAAAGCTGAAACTGCAATTATTGCTGTTGGAGCTATATTTGTAGTGATTATTATGGTCTTAGTCACTTGGAATGATATACAACGTTATTTCTTATAATTTAGGAGGATAAAAAATGAAACAATCGAAAGTCTTTATACCAACAATGAGAGAAGTCCCTTCTGAAGCTGAGGCTTTAAGTCATCAGTTGTTATTAAAAGCAGGTTTAATTAAACAAAGCACAAGTGGTATTTATAGTTATTTACCCTTAGCAACACGTGTACTAAATCATATTTCTAAAATCATTCGTGAAGAAATGGAAAATATTGATGCAGTTGAGATTTTAATGCCAGCATTGCAGCAAGCAGAACTTTGGGAAGAGTCGGGACGTTGGGGCGCTTATGGTCCTGAATTAATGCGATTAAAAGACCGTAATGGAAGAGAATTTGCTTTAGGACCTACTCACGAAGAAGTAGTGACTTCTATCGTTAGAGACGAATTAAAGTCTTATAAACAATTACCATTAACATTATTCCAAATTCAATCTAAGTTCCGTGATGAAAAACGTCCACGTTTTGGTTTATTACGTGGAAGAGAGTTCATCATGAAAGATGCTTATTCTTTCCATGCTGATGAAGCATCATTAGATCAAACATATCAAGAGATGTACAATGCTTATAGTCGTATTTTTAAACGTGTTGGAATTAATGCGCGTCCAGTAGTAGCTGATTCAGGTGCTATTGGCGGTAATCATACACATGAATTTATGGCTTTAAGTGAAATTGGTGAAGATACGATTGTGTATAGTGAAAATAGTGATTATGCAGCAAATATTGAAAAAGCTGAAGTTAAGTATTATCCAAATGAGAAACATACAGACATTAAATCACTAGAAAAAATAGAAACGCCAAATATTAAAACAGCTCAAGAATTGGCTGACTTTTTAAATCGTCCAATTGATGAAATTGTAAAAACAATGATTTTCAAAGTGGATGGAGAATTCATGATGTTTTTAGTAAGAGGCCATCACGAGCTCAATGATGTGAAGGTGAAAGCATACTTTGAAACTGATAATGTGGAAATGGCGACTCAAGATGAAATTGTAAATTTACTTGGAGCAAATCCTGGTTCATTAGGACCTATTCATAATAAAGACATTAAAATTATTGCTGATAATTTTGTTAAAGATTTAAATAACATAGTGGTAGGTGCTAATGAAGATGGCTATCACTATATTAATGCAAATGTTGAGCGTGATTTTAATATCGATGAATACGGAGACTTTAGATTTATTTTAGAAGGTGAACCGTTAAGTGATGGTTCTGGAAATGCAAAATTTGCAGAAGGTATTGAAGTTGGACAAGTATTTAAACTGGGAACGAAATATTCTGAAGCAATGAATGCTAAATTTTTAGATAATCAAGGTAAAGCGCAACCTTTAATTATGGGTTGCTATGGTATCGGAGTGTCTAGAACATTAAGTGCGATTGTTGAGCAAAATAATGATGAAAATGGTATTATTTGGCCAAAGTCAGTCACTCCATTTGATTTACATTTAATTACAATCAATCCTAAAAAAGAAGAACAACTTGAATTAGGAGATAAATTATACTCAGAATTACAATCTAAATATGATGTACTTTATGATGATCGTAAAGAGCGTGCAGGCGTTAAATTTAATGACGCTGATTTAATTGGTTTACCGATAAGAATTGTTGTAGGTAAAAATGCAAGTGAAGGTATTGTTGAAGTTAAAGTGCGTCAAACGGGTGAAAGTGAAGAAGTTCATGTTAATGAATTAGACAATCACATTGCTTCACTCTATGAAAAACTATAGGTGCACATGAATAAAAATGGTTGGAACATTTTGTTGTTTCCAACCTCTTTTATTGTTTTTATTAGTTAAACTGTAATCATGAAAAATAAATGTGAAAGTAGTATAATATAAATCAAGTTTTTTAAAGTAAATGATAAGTTCGAAATAAGGTGGTTATTCTTTGTGGCAATGACAAGTCAGGAAAAATTTAGAGTACTTGCCGATCAAATTAAGATTTCAAATCAATTGGATAAAGAAATACTTGAAAAAGGTGAACTCACACGAATAGATGTATCAAATAAAAATAGAAGTTGGGAATTTCAGATTACGTTACCTTATTTTCTTTCAAATGAAGATTATTTAATCTTTACTCATGCAATTAAAGAAGAGTTTAAAGATATTGCACATGTGGACTGGCATTTTACAATTCAAAATACATCGAATCAAGATGAACATGTGATTAAATATTTTGGACATTGTATTGAACACACAGCTTTATCACCAAAAGTGAAGGGTCAACTTAAACAAAAACGTTTAATTATGTCAGGTAATGTTTTAAAAGTAATGACTTCAAATGATATTGAAAGAAATCATTTTGATAAAGTATGTAATGGTAGTTTAGTAAAAGCATTTCAAAAATGTGGCTTTGATATAGATAAAGTAATATTTGAAACTGATGATTCGAATAGAGATGAAGATCTTGCTTCATTAGAGGCACATATTCAAGAAGAAGATCAACAAAGTGCTAAAGAAGCTACAGAAAAAATTGAAAAAATAAAAGCTGAAAAAGCAAAACAACAAGATAATAACGGCAGTAGTGTTGAAAAATGTCAAATAGGAAAGCCAATTCACGTTGAAAATATTAAACCTATTGAAACAATTATTGAAGAAGAATTTAAAGTAGCCATTGAAGGGGTTATCTTTGATATTAACATTAAAGAACTAAAAAGTGGACGTCACATTGTTGAACTTAAAGTGACAGACTATACAGATTCTTTAGTATTAAAAATGTTTACTAGAAAAAATAAGGATGATTTAAATCACTTTAAAGCCTTAAGTGTAGGTAAATGGGTACGTGCACAAGGTCGTATAGAAGAAGATACGTTTGTACGTGATTTAGTCATGATGATGTCAGATATTGAAGAAATCAAAAAGACACCTAAACAAGATAAAGCAGAAGAGAAACGTGTCGAATTTCATTTACATTCATCAATGAGTCAAATGGATGGTATTCCAAACATCAGTGCGTACGTTAATCAGGCTGCAGCATGGGGACATAAAGCAATAGCTGTTACTGATCATAATGTGGTTCAAGCTTTTCCTGATGCTCATAGTGCAGCGGAAAAAAATGGAATTAAAATGATTTACGGGATGGAAGGCATGTTAGTCGATGATGGTGTGCCTATTGCCTATAAACCTACTGATAGAGATTTAAAAGAAGCTACATATGTAGTGTTTGACGTCGAAACAACAGGTTTATCTAATCAATATGATCAAATTATCGAACTTGCTGCTGTCAAAGTTAAAGACGGCGAAATTATAGATAAATTTGAAAGATTTAGTAATCCACATGAAAAATTATCAGAAACAATAATTAATCTGACACACATTACAGATGACATGCTAGTGGATGCACCAGAAATTGAAGAAGTACTAACAGAATTTAAGGAATGGGTAGGAGATGCCATTTTTGTAGCGCATAATGCTTCATTCGATATGGGCTTTATTGATACAGGGTACGAACGATTAGGTTTCGGTCCATCAACTAATGGAGTGATTGATACTCTTGAATTATCACGTACCATTAACACTGAATATGGTAAACATGGATTAAATTTCTTAGCTAAAAAATATGGCGTTGAACTTACTCAACACCATAGAGCGATTTATGATACTGAAGCAACAGCTTATATTTTCATTAAAATGGTTCAACAGATGAAAGAACTAGGTGTGACTAATCATAAAGATATTAATAAAAAGTTATCAAATGAAGATGCCTATAAACGTGCACGACCAACCCATGTCACACTCATAGTTCAAAATCAAGATGGACTCAAGAATTTATTTAAAATCGTAAGTGCTTCTTTAGTAAAATATTATTATAGAACACCTAGAATTCCACGATCATTATTAAATGAATATCGAGAAGGCATTCTAGTAGGTACAGCTTGTGATGAAGGGGAATTATTTACAGCTGTGATGCAACGTGATCAATCTGAAGTTGAAAAAATAGCAAAGTATTATGATTTTATAGAAGTACAACCACCTAAGCTTTATCAAGATTTAATCGATCGTGAATTAATCCGTGATACTGAAACATTGTATGAAATATATGATCGTATTTTAAAAGCGGGAGAAAGTACAGGAATACCTGTGATAGCTACTGGTAATGCTCATTACTTATTTGAGCATGATGCTATTGCTCGTAAAATTTTAATTGCATCACAACCAGGTAATCCATTAAATCGTTCCACACTTCCAGAAGCACATTTTAGAACAACAGATGAAATGTTAGATGAATTTCATTTTTTAGGAGAAGATAAAGCCTATGATATTGTTGTTAAAAATACGAATGAATTAGCAGACCGAATTGAGAAAGTAATTCCAATTAAAGATCAATTATTTACGCCACGTATGGAGGGCGCTAACGAAGAAATACGTGAATTAAGCTATACAAATGCGAAAAAATTGTATGGTGATGACTTACCGCAAATTGTCATTGATCGTCTCGAAAAAGAATTAGATAGTATTATTGGTAATGGCTTTTCAGTTATCTATCTCATATCACAACGGTTAGTTAAAAAGTCATTAGATGATGGATATTTGGTAGGGTCACGTGGTTCTGTAGGTTCGAGCTTTGTTGCAACGATGACAGAGATAACAGAAGTGAATCCGCTCCCTCCACACTATATATGTCCACATTGTAAGACGAGTGAATTTTTTGATGATGGGTCGGTAGGTTCAGGATTCGACTTACCTGATAAAACATGTGAAACATGTGGTGGCGAATTAATTAAAGAAGGTCAAGATATTCCATTTGAGACTTTCTTAGGATTTAAAGGAGATAAAGTACCAGATATTGACTTGAACTTTAGTGGTGAATATCAACCGCATGCCCATAACTATACGAAAGTACTTTTTGGAGAAGATAAAGTATTCCGAGCAGGTACAATTGGTACAGTGGCTGAAAAAACGGCATTTGGCTTCGTTAAAGGATATCTAAATGATCAAGGTATTCATAAACGTGGTGCGGAAATCGATAGACTTGTCAAAGGATGTACAGGTGTTAAACGTACAACTGGACAGCATCCAGGAGGAATTATTGTAGTTCCTGATTATATGGATATTTACGATTTTACACCGATACAATATCCAGCAGATGATCAAAGTGCATCTTGGATGACCACACACTTTGATTTCCACTCGATTCATGATAATGTGTTAAAACTCGATATACTTGGACACGATGATCCTACAATGATACGGATGTTACAGGATTTATCGGGTATCGATCCTAAAACGATTCCTGTTGATGATAAGGAGACAATGCAAATATTTAGTAGTCCGGCTTCTTTAGGTGTAACAGAAGAGGATATTTTATGTAAGACAGGCACATTTGGTGTACCTGAATTTGGTACAGGTTTCGTTCGTCAAATGTTAGAAGACACTAAGCCAACAACATTTTCTGAACTTGTACAAATTTCAGGTTTATCACATGGTACCGATGTGTGGCTTGGTAATGCACAAGAGTTAATTCGCTCAGGCATCTGCGATTTATCCAGTGTAATTGGTTGTCGTGACGATATTATGGTATATCTTATGTATGCTGGGCTTGAACCATCAATGGCCTTCAAAACAATGGAGTCTGTGCGTAAAGGTAAAGGACTTACGGATGAAATGATAGATGCGATGAAAGCGAATGATGTACCTGATTGGTATTTAGATTCATGCTTAAAAATTAAATACATGTTCCCTAAAGCTCACGCAGCTGCTTACGTACTTATGGCTGTACGTATTGCATACTTTAAAGTGCATCATCCGTTATACTATTATGCAGCATATTTTACAATTCGTGCATCAGACTTTGATTTAATTACAATGATTAAAGATAAAGAAAGTATTAAGAACACAGTTAAAGATATGTATTCTCGTTATATGGATTTAGGAAAAAAAGAAAAAGATGTATTAACAGTATTAGAAATAATGAATGAAATGGCACATCGTGGATTTAAAATGCAGCCGATTAGCTTAGAAAAAAGTCAAGCTTTTGATTTCATTATTGAAGATGATACATTGATCCCACCATTTATTGCTGTGCCAGGATTAGGTGAAAACGTAGCTAAACGTATTGTTGAGGCACGTGAAGACGGTCCATTTTTATCCAAAGAAGACCTTAATAAAAAAGCAGGTTTATCTCAAAAAATTATTGAATACCTTGATGATTTGGGTTCATTACCAGATTTACCAGATAAAGCACAATTGTCCATTTTTGATATGTAAATGGACAACTTAGAAGTATTAATAGTAGCTTCATTTGTTTAAGCATATAAAGTATGTTATAATTAGTTTGTGTAAAAATTTAGACTCAGGCAGAAAGAGTGGGCATATACCCGCTCTTTTCTATTTGCCAAAAAAGGAGGCCTGTATGAGTAAAATTACTGAAGAAGTAGAAACTATCATTACTCCCATTTTAGATGATTTAAACTTTGAATTAGTTGATGTTGAATATGCAAAAGAAGGCAAAGATCGTTTTTTGAGAATCTCTATTGATAAAGAAGGTGGCGTGGATTTAAATGATTGTACGCTTGCTTCTGAAAAAATAAGTGAAGCAATGGATCAAAATGATCCTATTCCTGAAATGTATTATCTTGATGTAGCTTCACCTGGAGCTGAACGTCCACTAAAAAAAGAAAAAGATTATCAAAATGCGATAGAGCAACCTGTATTTGTATCTCTTTATGCGCCAATTGAAGGTGATAAAGAATGGTTAGGCATTCTGAAGTCTGTCGATGATGACACAATAACTATGGAAGTTAAAGAAAAAGCAAAGAAAAAAACAATTGAGATACCAAGAAATAAAATTGCAAAAGCACGTCACGCTGTAATGATTTAACGTGATGAGGAGGAATAATTGTGGCAAGTAATGAATTATTATTAGCAACTGAATACTTAGAAAAGGAAAAGAAAATTCCAAGAGAAGTTTTGATTGATGCAATTGAAGCAGCTTTAATTACTGCATATAAGAAAAATTATGATAGTGCTAGAAACGTCCGTGTAGAATTAAATATGGATGAAGGCACATTTAAAGTCATCGCACGTAAAGAAGTTGTAGAAGAAGTATTTGATGATCGTGAAGAAGTTGATTTAAGCACAGCTTTAGTTAAAAATCCTGCTTATGAAATAGGTGATATTTACGAAGAAGATGTCACACCTAAAGACTTTGGTCGTGTGGGCGCACAAGCTGCTAAACAAGCAGTAATGCAACGTCTAAGAGATGCTGAAAGAGAAATTTTATACTCTGAGTTTATTGATAAAGAAGAAGATATTTTAACAGGTGTGATTGATCGTGTTGATCATCGATATGTGTATGTTAATTTAGGTAGAATCGAAGCGGTTTTATCTGAAGCTGAAAGAAGTCCTAATGAGACATACATTCCAAATGAAAGAATTAAAGTCTATGTTAATAAAGTAGAGCAAACAACAAAAGGTCCACAAATTTATGTGTCAAGAAGTCATCCGGGTTTATTAAAACGTTTATTTGAACAAGAAGTTCCAGAAATTTATGATGGAACTGTTATTGTGAAATCAGTTGCACGTGAAGCAGGAGATCGTTCTAAAATTAGTGTATACTCTGAAAATCCAGATATAGATGCAGTGGGAGCTTGTGTAGGTGCAAAAGGTTCACGTGTTGAAGCGGTTGTTGAAGAATTAGGTGGAGAAAAAATCGATATTGTTCAATGGGATGAAGATCCAAACGTTTTTGTACGTAATGCTTTAAGCCCATCACAAGTTTTAGAAGTTATTGTTGATGAAGATAACCAATCTACTGTAGTGGTAGTACCTGATTATCAATTATCATTAGCTATTGGTAAACGTGGACAAAATGCGCGCTTAGCTGCCAAACTTACAGGATGGAAAATTGATATTAAATCTGAAACAGATGCTCGCGAAGCAGGGATTTATCCTGTAATTGAATCTGAAGAAAAAGCTGATGAAATAGTATTTTCTGAAGATAAAGATATTGAAATTGATGACATAAATTTAGAAGAAACAAACTTAACAACAGCTGAATTATCAGCGGAAGTTGATGAAACTTCAAATGAAGCACAAGACGCTTCAGATAATAAAGAAGAACATTAATACGTTTAAGCATATGGGGTGAGTAGTAAATGAAGAAGAAGAAAATTCCAATGCGCAAATGCATCATCACGAATGAAATGCGTCCTAAAAAAGACATGATTCGAGTAGTAATTAATAAAGAAGGCGAAATTTTCGCTGATGGTACTGGAAAACAACAAGGTAGAGGTGCATATGTTTCAAAAGATGTTAAAAGCGTAGAAGATGCTCAAAAAAATGGTGTACTCGAGAAGTACTTTAATGAAAGTCCTGAAAAATTAGATCCTGTATATAAAGAAGTAATTCGATTAATTTATAGAGAAGAGATTCCTAAATGATAAAAGAACAGATATTTAATTTTTTAGGCTTAGCGATGAGAGCTAGAAAAGTTAAAGTTGGAGAATCAGTACTCATATCTGAGATAAAAAAACGTAATATTAAACTTGTGATTTTATCTACTGATGCTTCAGATAACGCTAAAAAGAATATAAAGAATAAATGTGACACATATCATGTTCCGTTTAGAGTTTTCGGTACGAGAGTAGAATTAGGACAATCATTGGGCAAAGAAGAACGTGTAAATGTTGGCGTGACAGATTCAGGTTTTGCTAAAAAACTTATGTCGATGATTGATGAATATTGTAAGGAGTGATTATATGAGTAAAAAGAGAATTTACGAATATGCGAAAGAATTAAATGTTAAAAGTAAAGAGATTATAGATGAGTTAAAGAAAATGGACGTTGAAGTATCCAATCACATGCAAGCATTAGAAGATGGCCAAATTAAGATGCTTGATAAAAAGTTCAAATCATCACAAAATGAAGAAAATAAAAAACAAAACACTCAAAATAATCACCAAAAACAACAAAGTAAAAAAGATAATAATCAAAACAAATCTAATTCAAAGAAAAAAAACAATAAAAATAGCAAAAACAATAAAAACAACAAAAATAATAATAAAGGTAAGAATAACAAATCTGCTGCTGAACCTAAAGAAATGCCTTCAAAAATCACGTATGAGGAAGGTATTACAGTAGGAGAACTTGCTGATAAATTAAATATCGAATCATCTGGCATTATTAAAAAATTATTCTTGTTAGGTATTGTTGCTAATATTAACCAATCATTAGATGAAGAAACATTAGAACTTATCGCAGATGATTATGGTGTTGAAATTGAAAAAGAAGTTGTTGTTAATGAAGAAGACCTAACAACTTATTTTGATGATGAAGAAGACGATCCAGATGCAATTGAACGACCAGCAGTTGTAACAATTATGGGACACGTTGACCATGGTAAAACAACATTACTAGACTCAATTAGAAATACTAAAGTCACAGCAGGAGAAGCAGGCGGTATCACACAACACATTGGTGCATATCAAATTGAAAATAATGGTAAAAAAATTACTTTCTTAGATACACCTGGACATGCAGCTTTCACAACAATGCGTGCACGTGGTGCTCAAGTAACAGATATCACTATTTTAGTAGTAGCAGCAGATGATGGCGTTATGCCTCAAACAATTGAAGCAATTAACCATGCTAAAGAAGCGGATGTACCAACAATTGTTGCGGTCAACAAAGTTGATAAACCAACTGCAAATCCAGACCGAGTGATGCAAGAGTTAACTGAATATGGTTTAATTCCAGAAGATTGGGGTGGCGACACAATCTTTGTACCACTTTCAGCATTAAATGGTGATGGTATTGATGACTTATTAGAAATGATTGGTTTAGTTGCCGAAGTACAAGAATTAAAAGCTAATCCTGATAAGCAAGCAGTAGGTACTGTTATTGAAGCAGAATTAGATAAATCACGTGGACCAGCTGCGTCATTATTAGTTCAAAATGGTACGTTGCATGTAGGTGATTCAATTGTAGTTGGTAATACGTATGGTCGCGTAAGAGCTATGGTAAATGATTTGGGTCAAAGAATTAAAACAGCTGGGCCTTCTACACCGGTTGAAATTACTGGTATTAACGATGTACCTCAAGCAGGTGATCGCTTCGTTATTTTCAAAGATGAAAAACAAGCGCGTCGTATTGGTGAAGCTCGTCATGAAGCAAGTGTGATTCAACAACGTCAAGAAAGCAAAAATGTTTCATTAGACAATTTATTCGAACAAATGAAACAAGGAGAAATGAAAGATCTTAATGTCATTATTAAAGGTGATGTACAAGGTTCTGTAGAAGCTTTAGCTGCATCTCTTATGAAAATTGATGTTGAAGGCGTAAATGTTCGTATTATTCATACAGCTGTAGGAGCAATCAATGAATCAGATGTTACATTAGCTAATGCTTCAAATGGTATTATTGTTGGATTTAACGTACGTCCTGATGCAGGTGCGAAACGTGCAGCAGAAGCTGAAAATGTTGATATGCGTCTTCATAGAGTCATCTATAATGTTATAGAAGAAATTGAATCAGCGATGAAAGGTTTATTAGATCCTGAATTTGAAGAACAAGTTATCGGACAAGCTGAAGTACGTCAAACATTCAAAGTTTCAAAAGTTGGAACCATTGCTGGTAGTTACGTGACTGAAGGTAAAATCACTCGTAACGCAGGCGTACGTGTCATTCGTGATGGTATTGTTCAATTCGAAGGTGAACTTGATACGTTAAAACGATTTAAAGATGACGCTAAAGAAGTATCACAAGGTTACGAATGTGGTATTACAATTGCAAACTTTAATGACATTAAAGAAGGCGACATTATTGAAGCATTCGAAATGGTAGAAATTGAAAGATAACTAATTTGTAAGAGGCTAAAGTGTATATGATATAGGTAGGCACTTTAGCATTCTCTTCTAATCATATGTTAAATAATAAAGAGGTGACATATCCATGAGTAATATGAGAGCTGAACGTGTTGGCGAACAAATGAAAAAAGAAGTTATGGATATCATTAATAATAAAGTAAAAGATCCAAGAGTAGGATTTATTACTATTACTGACGTTGAATTAACAAATGATTTATTACAAGCCAAAGTTTTCTTAACAGTGCTTGGCAATAAGAAGGAAGTTAATGATACGTTTAAAGCTTTAGATAAAGCAAAAGGATTCATTAAATCTGAGCTAGGTTCAAGAATGAGATTACGTATAGTACCAGAGTTATTCTTTGAATATGATGAATCAATTGAATACGGTAATAAAATTGAAAAAATGATTCAAGATTTACACAAACAAGATAAATAATACTTTATCATTGTTATTAATCAGTGACATTCAATCAAATAACTTCAGAAAAAGAAGTTTAGATGCAACATATAATGGGGGTAGGACGATAACATTTACATGAATTCAGTCCTACTCCTTTTTATATGATTAATACTGATAAAATATGGATAAGACATTAAATGATTTAATAATACATAGTGAGACATAATAAACTAAAGGGTGTGAAAAAATGTACAACGGTATATTACCAGTGTATAAAGAACGTGGTTTGACCAGTCATGATGTTGTATTTAAACTTAGAAAAATCTTAAAAACTAAAAAGATAGGTCATACTGGAACATTAGATCCTGAAGTTTCAGGTGTACTACCTATCTGTATAGGGACAGCAACTAAGGTGAGCGACTATGTCATGGATATGGGAAAATCTTATCAAGCAACCATTACATTAGGTGAAAGTACGACAACTGAAGATCAAACTGGAGAAGTAATAGAAAAAGTAAATATATCATCGAATACGATTACTTCTATAGAAGTTGATCGTGTTTTAGAAGAATTTAAAGGAGTAATAGAGCAGATTCCTCCAATGTATTCCTCTGTAAAAGTAAATGGAAAAAAATTATATGAATATGCTAGAAAAGGAGAAACTATTGAACGGCCAAAACGACAAGTTAAAATTGATGAAATTGAACGAATATCTGATTTAACATTTATAGAACAAACATGTCATTTTGATATAAAAGTAACGTGTGGAAAAGGTACCTATATCAGAACGTTAGCAACAGATATTGGCAAAGCTTTAGGCTATCCTGCTCATATGTCGTTGTTAACTCGTATAAATTCGGGTGGATTTAATATAAATGAAAGTTTATCACTTGAAAAAATTTCTGAATTACATGAGCATGAAACATTACAACATTATCTATTTCCTATAGAATATGGTTTGAAAAGTTTACAATATGTAGTCATTGATGATGACACTTTAAAGTATAGAATCTTAAATGGTCAAAAACTCCTAAAAAAAGATTTTACTCTATCATTAGAAAAGCAATTTGTGTTTATTGATAAGATAAGTGAAAAAGCATTAGCCATTTATGAACATCATCCTGACAAAATTAACGAAATAAAACCTAAAAAAGTATTTAATTAAAGGAGCCTTTGATTGATATGAAAGTGATAGAAATAACACATCCAATACAAAATGAACAACTCATAAAAGAAGATGTTGCAATGGCATTTGGTTTTTTTGATGGTATGCATCGTGGTCACAGTAAAGTATTTGAAGCATTAGATATACGTGCAAAAGAAAAAAATTTAAAAAAGGCAGTAACAACATTTGATCCGCATCCATCAGTAGTATTAAATCCTGAACGTAAACGTACAGATTACTTAACGCCACTATCTGATAAATTAGAAATGATAGAACAGCATGATATTGATTATTGTATTGTTATCAATTTCTCATCACGTTTCGCTAACGTCACAGCTGAAGAGTTTATCAAAGACTATATTATTAATAATCATGTTAAAGAAGTTGTTGCAGGATTTGATTTTACATTTGGTAAATTTGGTAAAGGAAATATGGCCGTGTTAAATGAAATAGATGAATTTAATACTACAATAGTCGGTAAATTAGATTTAGATTCTGAAAAAATTTCAACAACATCAATTAGACAAGCGTTACATGAAGGCAATCTACAAAAAGCTAATGATGAATTAGGGTATTTATATCGAATTAAAGGCACAGTTGTTCAAGGAGAAAAAAGAGGTCGAACAATCGGTTTTCCAACAGCTAATGTCCAACCTAGCGATGATTATGTCCTTCCTAAAAAAGGGGTATATGCGGTAAGTATTGAAATAGGTGCCGAACACAAAATATATCGTGGGGTAGCTAACGTAGGTGTTAAGCCGACATTTCACGATCCATCTAAAGCAGAAGTGGTGATAGAAGTAAATATTTTTGATTTTGAAGAAAATATTTATGGAGAACGTGTAATCGTATATTGGCACCATTATTTAAGACCAGAGGTAAAATTTGATGGTATAGATGCTTTAGTAAGTCAAATGAATGACGATAAAGAACGTGCAAAATATCTTTTAGCAGTTGATTTTGGTGATGATGTATCGTATAATATCTAAAGTTGAGTTTTCGAAAAACTTATTACTATTGAATCCTTTATCTTGGCAGGTTGAAACTCCGACGCCTTGCTCAGATTAAGGTGTAAACAAAAATTAGGAGGAATTTAATTATGGCTATTACTCAAGAACGTAAAAATGAAATTATTAAAGAATATCGTGTACACGAAACAGATACTGGTTCACCAGAAGTACAAATCGCTGTTTTAACTGCAGAAATCTCTGCATTAAACGAACACTTACGTGAACACAAAAAAGATCACCATTCACGTCGTGGATTATTAAAAATGGTTGGTCGTCGTAGACACTTATTAAACTACTTACGTAGTAAAGATATTCAACGTTACCGTGAATTAATTAAATCATTAGGTATTCGTCGTTAATTTTAAATATATTGAAGGGAAAGCACCATTTAGATTGGTACTTTCCTTTTTTTGTATTTTTATCATAAACACTAATATAAAAATATATAAATAAATGATATGATGTAAGTATTAGATTTCAGAGAGGAGATTCATAATGTCTCAAGAAAAGAAAGTGTTCAAAACTGAATGGGCTGGAAGATCGTTAACGATTGAGACAGGTCAATTAGCGAAACAAGCTAATGGTGCAGTTTTAGTACGTTATGGTGATACTGTTGTATTATCTACAGCAGTTGCTTCTAAAGAGCCACGTGATGGTGATTTTTTCCCCTTAACAGTTAACTATGAAGAAAAAATGTATGCGGCTGGTAAAATTCCAGGTGGATTTAAAAAACGCGAAGGTCGTCCTGGAGATGAAGCGACACTTACTGCACGTTTAATTGATAGACCAATTAGACCATTATTCCCTAAAGGTTATCGACATGACGTTCAAATTATGAATACTGTATTAAGTGCGGATCCAGACTGCTCCCCAGAAATGGCAGCAATGATTGGATCGTCAATGGCATTGAGCGTGTCTGATATTCCATTCCAAGGACCAATTGCCGGTGTAAATGTAGGATATATTGATGGAAAATACGTGATTAATCCAACACTTGAACAAAAAGAAGTATCTCGTTTAGATTTAGAAGTTGCTGGTCATAAAGATGCTGTAAATATGGTTGAAGCAGGTGCGAGTGAAATTACAGAACAAGAAATGCTTGAAGCGATTTTCTTTGGTCATGAAGAGATAAAACGCTTAGTTGCTTTCCAAGAAGAAGTTGTTGAGCATATTCAACCTGTAAAAAAAGAATTTATTCCTGTTGAACGTGATGAAGAATTAGTACAACGAGTAAAATCTTTAACGGAAGAAAAAGGATTAAAAGAAACTGTATTAACATTTGACAAACAACAACGTGATGAAAATTTAGATGCACTTAAAGCAGAAATCGCTACTGAATTTGTAGACGAAGCGGATCCAGAAAATGAGTTGCTTATCGATGAAGTATATGCGATTTTAAATGATTTAGTAAAAGAAGAAGTTCGTCGATTAATTGCAGATGAAAAAATTAGACCTGATGGACGTAAACCAGATGAAATTCGTCCGCTTGAATCAGAAGTTGGTTTATTACCACGTGCACATGGTTCTGGATTGTTTACCCGTGGACAAACTCAAGCATTATCTGTACTTACTTTAGGAGCATTAGGAGACTATCAACTTATTGATGGATTAGGACCTGAAATTGAAAAACGTTTTATGCACCACTATAATTTCCCTAATTTCTCAGTAGGTGAAACGGGTCCAGTGAGAGCGCCAGGTCGTCGTGAAATTGGTCATGGTGCACTAGGTGAAAGAGCGCTTAGATATATCATTCCTGACACTACAGAGTTCCCTTACACAATTCGTATTGTGAGTGAAGTATTAGAGTCAAATGGCTCATCTTCACAAGCTTCAATTTGTGGATCAACATTAGCGTTAATGGATGCTGGTGTGCCTATTAAAGCTCCAGTAGCTGGTATTGCTATGGGTCTTGTCACTCGTGAAGATAGTTATACAATTTTAACTGATATTCAAGGTATGGAAGATGCTTTAGGTGATATGGACTTCAAAGTTGCTGGAACTAAAGAGGGAATTACTGCGATTCAAATGGATATCAAAATTGATGGTTTAACACGTGAAGTGATTGAAGAAGCTCTTGAACAAGCTCGTCAAGGTCGTTTAGCAATTATGGATCATATGTTACAAACAATCGATCAACCACGTAGTGAATTAAGTGCATATGCACCTAAGGTAGAAATTATGCATATCAAACCTGAAAAAATTCGTGATGTCATTGGTCCAGGTGGTAAAAAAATTAATGAAATTATTGACGAAACTGGCGTTAAGTTAGATATTGAACAAGATGGCACTATCTTTATTGGCGCTGTTGATCAAGAAATGATAAATAGAGCTCGAGAAATTATTAATGAAATTACCCGCGAAGCTGAAGTTGGCCAGGTATACCATGCAAAAGTTAAGCGTATTGAAAAATATGGTGCTTTTGTAGAATTATTCCCAGGTAAAGATGCTTTATTACACATTTCTCAAATTTCTAAAGATAGAATAAATAAAGTTGAAGACGTTTTAAAAATCGGTGATACGATTGAAGTTAAAATTACAGAAATTGATAAACAAGGCCGTGTAAATGCGTCTCATAAAGTTTTAGATGAATAAATGAATGAAGTTAAGGTTAGGACAAAATGAAGTCCTAACCTTCTTTATATATATAAAGAATGATTTTATGAAAGTATATATTTTTTTATTAAAGGTCTTTTACTCCTTAGTTACAACACACTTTAATAGTGTACATCCTTCGTAAATTAAATTATAATAAATTATGAGTTTATATGGACGGGAATTAATTATAGGAGGTAACATTTTGAGTTTAGTAAAGAAAAAGAATGACGATATTCGCATTATTCCACTTGGGGGCGTAGGCGAAATCGCTAAAAATATGTATATCGTCGAAGTAGACGATGAGATGTTTATGTTAGATGCAGGATTAATGTTTCCTGAAGATGAAATGTTAGGAGTAGATATTGTTATTCCTGACATCCAATATGTAGTAGAAAACAAAGATAAATTAAAAGGGATATTTTTAAGTCATGGTCATGAACATGCAATTGGTGCAGTGAGTTATATTTTAGAGCAAGTTGATGCACCAATTTATGGATCAAAACTTACTTTAGCTTTAGTTAAAGAAAGTATCAAAGAAAGAAATATAAAGAAAAAAGTACGATATTATACTGTAAATCATGATTCAGTGATGAGATTTAAAAACGTCAATATTACTTTCTTTAATACATCACATAGTATTCCAGATAGTTTAGGTATCTGTATTCATACTTCACACGGTTCAATTGTATATACAGGTGAATTTAAATTTGACCAAAGTTTACAAGGGCATTATGCTCCTGATATGAAACGCATGGCTGAAATTGGAGAAGAAGGTGTTTTTGCTTTGATTAGTGATTCAACTGAAGCAGAAAAACCTGGTTATAATACTCCAGAAAATGTCATAGAATCGCATATTTATGATGCATTTGCTAAAGTAAAAGGACGCTTAATTGTTTCATGCTATGCATCGAATTTTATTAGAATTCAACAAGTATTGAATGTTGCTAGTAAATTAAATCGTAAAGTATCTTTCTTAGGAAAATCTCTTGAAAGTTCATTTAATACTGCACGCAAAATGGGATATTTTGATATTCCTAAAGATTTATTGCTTCCAATCAATGAAGTTGAAAACTATCCTAAAAATGAAGTCGTTATTATAGCAACAGGTATGGAAGGCGAACCTATTGAAGCGTTGAGTCAAATGGCCCAACATAAACATAAGATTTTAAATATTGAAGAGGGCGATTCAGTTTACTTAGCCATCACTGCTTCAGCAAATATGGAAGTTATTATAGCCAATACGTTAAATGAACTTGTTCGAGCAGGTGCACATATTATTCCAAATAATAAAAAAATTCATGCCTCTAGTCATGGTTGTATGGAAGAATTAAAAATGATGATTAATATTATGAAACCTGAATACTTTATTCCTGTTCAAGGTGAATTTAAAATGCAAATTGCGCATGCAAAATTAGCAAATGAAGCAGGCGTTGCACCTGAAAAGATTTTCCTTGTCGAAAAAGGGGATGTGATTCATTTCGATGGCTCACACATGGTATTAAATGAAAAAGTAAATTCAGGTAATATTCTCATCGATGGCATAGGTGTAGGAGACGTTGGAAATATTGTGTTAAGAGATCGTCATCTTCTTGCAGAAGATGGTATCTTTATTGCAGTAGTAACATTAGACCCTAAAAATAGACGTATAGCTGCTGGACCTGAAATTCAATCACGCGGATTCGTTTACGTACGTGAAAGTGAAGAATTAATGCAAGAAGCGGAAGATAAAGTTCGAGAAATTGTGGAAGCTGGACTACAAGAAAAACGTATAGAGTGGTCTGAAATTAAACAAAATATGCGCGACCAAATTAGCAAGCTTTTATTCGAAAGTACAAAACGTCGCCCAATGATTATTCCAGTTATTTCTGAAATTTAAAAGATATACATTTAATAAAGAGGTCGGGACAATATCACTTTTATAAAATAATTAAAAATATAAACGTTTATCATTCTTATTTATAGATTCATTGATGTATTAAATTGAAAGTATATAAAAGATAAGACATTTACCCTAACTTTTATAGTGAACTCTATAATTTTAAAAGATGATTTGACTTATTTATTTTTAATTATTTTAAAATGGGCTTAAAGGTCTATGTGATACATATTGTCTCAACCTCTTTCATACTTTTAACTCTAAAACATAACTTACATTTTTTTATATTTTTGAAAATGTCATTATTATAATTAAAAATAAAAGAAGGTGTAACATTTGCCACGAACTAAGAAAAAAACAACGACTAGAAAAACCAATTCAAAAACGAAAACGAAACCACGCCAAACTAAAAAGAAAAAGCAACAAAAAACAGATAGTTCTATAAGGTATATTATTGCTATTGTAATTGTGATTATATCTATTTTAGGAATATTTCAATTAGGGCTTGTTGGTAGAATGATTGATAGCTTTTTCAATTATTTATTTGGCGCAAGTCGTTACCTTACATATATTTTAGTAAGTTTAATTACGATTTATATTGCAATGCAAAGACATTTTCCAAAAACACGTCGTACATTCGGTCTCATTTTATTACAATTTGTATTACTGATTGTTTCTCAACTCATTTATTATTTTTCTAAAGGAGAAGTTGCGAAAAGAGAACCGATATTGTCTTATGTCTATAAATCTTATGAACATACTCATTTTCCAAATTTCGGTGGAGGTATTATAGGCTTTTATTTATTAAAATTATTTGTACCTTTAATCTCTATTGCTGGGATTATCATTGTGACTTTGATTTTACTGATATCAAGCTTTATCCTATTACTAAAATTACATCATAGAGATGTGGCGAGAAACACAATTGATTATTTTAAACGTTCTACTCAGAGTGCCTCATCTACTTTAAAAGAAAAAAGAGAAGCAAATAAAATTAGAAGAGAAGAACGATTACGTGAAAAAGAAGAACAGCGTCAAGCATTGGCACACCAAAGAGAATTAGAAGAACAACAAAGGAAAGATGAAGTCATGAAAGATGTGAGTGACTTCCCAGAAGTGAAACAGCAACATGAAGATATTCCTATATATAGCCATCATGCAGCAACGGATGAAGAAAAAGTACGACCTAAACGTAAAAAACGTCAATTTGACATAGACCATCAAGATAAAGAACCTACGCATGTGTCTGCGTCAAATTCTATGAAAAAAGATAAAATAAAACACGTTTCTAATGATGACGATACGAATAATAGTTCGATCATAGAAGCAGGAGAAGTTGGCAATGTAGCCTATCACATTCCTCCTTTATCATTACTTAAACAGCCAACAAAACAAACGACAACTTCAAGAGCTGAAGTACAACGTAAAGGTCAAATATTAGAATCAACCATGAAAAATTTTGGAGTTAATGCTAAAGTGACTCAAATTAAAATTGGACCGGCTGTCACTCAATATGAAGTTCAACCAGCTCAAGGTGTTAAAGTAAATAAAATCGTTAATTTACATAATGATATAGCTTTAGCACTTGCTGCGAAGGACATTCGTATTGAAGCGCCTATACCTGGACGTTCAGCTGTAGGCATTGAGGTTCCAAATGATAAAATTTCTTTAGTTACGCTAAAAGAAGTTTTAGAATCTAAGTTTCCAGCAAAAAATAAATTAGAAGTCGGTTTAGGACGAGACATCTCCGGAGAACCAATGACTATTGAATTGAATGAAACACCTCACTTATTAGTGGCTGGTTCTACAGGCAGTGGTAAGTCAGTATGTATCAACGGTATTATTACGAGCATTTTATTAAACGCTAAGCCACACGAGGTAAAATTAATGTTAATTGATCCTAAAATGGTAGAATTAAATGTATATAATGGTGTTCCACATTTATTAATACCTGTAGTAACAAATCCTCATAAAGCATCACAGGCATTAGAGAAAATTGTAGCTGAAATGGAACGTCGTTACGATTTATTTCAACATTCGTCTACTAGAAACATTGAAGGATACAATCAATTTATAAGACGTCAAAATGAAGAACTTGATGAAAAGCAATCAGAACTTCCTTATATCGTTGTCATTGTTGATGAATTAGCAGATTTAATGATGGTGGCAGGAAAAGAAGTTGAAAATGCAATACAGCGTATTACACAAATGGCCCGTGCAGCGGGTATACATTTAATTGTAGCAACACAACGTCCTTCTGTAGATGTTATCACGGGGATTATTAAAAATAATATCCCTTCAAGAATTGCATTTGCTGTAAGTTCACAAACAGACTCTAGAACAATCATAGGCTCTGGAGGAGCAGAGAAATTATTAGGCAAAGGCGACATGCTTTATGTTGGTAATGGTGAATCCACACAGACACGTGTTCAAGGTGCATTTTTAAGTGATCAAGAAGTACAAGAAGTTGTAAATTATGTAGTTGAACAACAAAAAGCAAATTACGTAAAAGAAATGGAACCTGATGCTCCTGTAGAGAAATCAGAAATGAAAAGTGAAGATGCACTATATGATGATGCATACGCTTTTGTAATTGAGAAACAAAAAGCAAGTACGTCGCTTTTACAAAGACAATTCAGAATTGGATATAATCGTGCATCAAGATTAATGGACGATTTAGAGAGAAATAATGTTATTGGTCCACAAAAAGGCAGTAAACCAAGACAAGTTTTAATAGATTTTGAGAATGAAGAGGTGTGAGTATGACTGAATTGAACTCAGTTTTTAAAGTAAAAGAATATATTTTTAAAAAAATAAAAAATCATTCTTTAAAACCTGGTGATAAACTTCCTAGCAATTTATCCATTGCTAGAGAAGTTAACGTTAAAACAGATGATGTCTATGAAGCGATTGGAGAACTTATTATTGAACAAGTTTTAACTGATAATTTTGAAGAAGGAACAAGTATAAAGGCTCTACAGCCCTTTTATTATCCTTTAAATAAATTATTTAGTATTAGTGAAATGATTAAAAAAGCGGGATATGAAGCAAGTACAGAATATTTGAGTTTAGAGCAGCAACCCGCTTCTTTATTAGATGCAAAAATGTTAGATATTGAAGATAAGCAGCCTATAACAATTATTGAAAGACTACGTACTGCGAATCATCATCCAGTTATTTATTGTTTAGATAAGATTGCTGAACATCATTTAACTTGTACCGAATATCAAGAAAGTGATGGATCGATGCTTAATGCAATTGAACTTAATACTGGGCATAAGGTAGCTTCTGCTGAAACTGAAATTGAAGCAATCAGTTATGAACCTCATATTTCTAGCATATTGAATGCTGAACCACATGAGGGATTAATGTTATTAAAGGTTGTCCATTATGATGAAATGGGTAAACCTATTTTATACTCATTAAATTATATAAAAAGTAGCCTAGTGAAGTTTAAATTAACACGCACAAAAATTTAATAACAGGTAAAGGAGTGATTGATTATTTTGAAACAACATACTAATCATCAAATACATATTGATATTCTTCCAACTGAGAAATTTAAAACAACGATGATCACATTTAAATTTATGGCACCACTTGATTACGAAACAATTACTGCTCGTTCATTACTAAGTAAAGTATTGGTTCGTGCCACAAAAAAATGGCCAACAGATAAATCATTTAATAAACAATTATCAGAGCTTTATGGAGCTTATATTAATAGCTTTGTTTCTAAATTTAAAGATAAACATGTCATTACTATTTCTTTAGAAATTGTAAATGAACGTTATCTTAAAGATACTACACCATTATTTGAAAAAGGTTTGAATTTATTAAAAGAAGTCATCATGAATCCACTTGTTGAGAATAATTCATTCAACTCTACATTTGTTACTCAAGAAAAATCATTATTACATAAAAAAATAGAAGCGATGATTGACAATAAAGCGCAATATTCATTTATTAATTTATTAAAATATATGTTCAAAAATGAAGCTTATCGTTATTTAGCTATAGGTCAAATAGAAAATATTGCGCGTATTACAAATGAAAGTTTGTATGATACATATAAATCTATGATAAATAATGACATGTGTTCAGTGTATGTAGTGGGAAATGTAAATGAAAAAGAAGTTACATCACTCATAGAAAATTCATTTAGTCTTAGCTCAACGACGTTTGACTTTAATCATAATGTAAATACTGACTGTACCGACCAATCTACTGAAACAATCATTGAAAAAGATACCGTTGACCAAGCTAAATTAAATTTAGGTTATCGTTTTCCAACTCATTATGGAAACGAAGATTACTATGCACTTGTCGTATTAAATACTATGTTTGGCGGTGATCCTTCTTCAGTACTATTTAATGAAGTACGTGAAAAACAAAGTCTAGCTTATTCTATTCATTCGCAATTAGATGGAAAAAATGGCTATTTATTTGTATTAAGTGGTGTATCTGTTGAAAAATACGATATTGCAAAAACTACAATTATTGAAGAATTCGAGAAGTTTAAAGTAGGAGATTTCTCTGAAGAAAAATTAGCATTAGCTAAAAAAATTATCATTTCACAACGACAAGAAATTGCAGATAGACCTAAAGGTATTATTGAAGTCATGCAAAATCAACTACTTTTAAATCAGCCTCAATCAGATAAAGAATACATGGAATTAATTAATAAAGTGACTAAAGAAGATGTCGTTAAAATGGCAAATCAAGCCTATTTAGATACGATATATGTATTAACGAAGGGAGGTCAATCATAGTGCAAGAACAATATTATGAATTAATTGATGAACGCGTCTATAAACATGAACTAAATAATGGATTACGCTTATTTGTAATTCCTAAAAAAGGATTTCAAAAAACATATGTGACCTATACAACTCAATTCGGTTCGTTGGATAATACATTTAAACCTCATCATAAAGATCAATATGTGACTGTACCAGATGGAGTAGCACATTTTTTAGAGCATAAGTTATTTGAAAAAGACGATGATGAAGATTTATTTACTGCTTTTGCCAATGATAATGCTCAAGTCAATGCATTTACAAGTTTTGATCGTACGAGTTATTTGTTTAGTGCAACTGATCAAGTTGAACGAAATATTCTACGTTTACTTGATATGGTGGAAACACCCTATTTTTCAAAAGAAACAGTAGACAAAGAAAAAGGGATTATTGCTGAAGAAATTAAAATGTATCAAGAACAACCAGGATATAAAATTATGTTCAATACATTACGCGCAATGTATCATCATCATCCAATTAAAGTAGATATTGCAGGTAGTGTTGAGAGTATTTATAGTATCACTAAAGATGATTTATACTTATGTTATGAAACGTTTTATCATCCATCCAATATGGTATTATTTATCGTAGGAGATGTGGATCCTAAACGTATTTGTAATGTTATTGAAGAACATGAAAATCGTCGTCATAAAACAAATCAACCTTCTATTCAAAGAGGAGCAATAAAAGAACCAAATGAAGTAGTTCAATCATTTGTATCTGAAAAAATGAAATTACAGTCTCCACGTTTAATGCTAGGGTTTAAAAATGAACCTTTGGATGAAGCCCCTGAGAAATATGTTCAAAGAGATTTAGAAATGACTTTATTTTTTGAACTCGTATTCGGTGAAGAAACAGATTTCTATCAGTCTCTTCTTAATGATGATTTAATTGATGATTCATTTGGATATCAATTTGTTCTTGAACCTACTTATAGTTTCTCAATTATTACAAGTGCTACTCATGAACCGGATCAATTAAAGGATAGGTTACTTACTGAATTAAAGAAATATAGAGGAAACTTAAAAGATTCAGAAGCATTTGAATTATTGAAGAAGCAGTTTATTGGTGAATTTATCTCTAGTTTGAATTCCCCAGAATATATTGCAAATCAATATGCAAAATTGTATTTTGAGGGTGTAAGTGTATTTGATATGTTAGATATTGTAGAAAATATTACTTTAGATAGTATTAATGAAACTGCTAAACAATATCTAAATATTGATCGTTTTGTTGATAGCCGTTTGGAGATAGATTAAATATGAAGGCATTAGTATTTGGTGGTTCTGGTAGTATTGGTAGTGCGATTGTAGATCGTTTATTAAAAGAGGGATATGAAGTAGTACTTCAATATTATCAATCTGATATTTCATCCTTAGAAAAAAAGTATAAAGGTGAAGCCGTAGAATTCATTCAAATGGATTTGACTCATGATATTGATTTAAATGATATATTTAGTCATATAAAACAGTTAGACTGTTTAATTTATAGTAGTGGTACATCATTATATGGCATGCTACAAGATATGAAAGATAAAGAGATAGATGAATGTTATCATATTCATGTCAAACAGTTGATTCGATGCTGTCGATATTTCATAGACCTATTGAGAAAAAGTACAAATGGTAGAATTATTGTTATCTCATCAATTTGGGGCGAGACGGGAGCAAGTATGGAAACTATTTATTCAGCAATGAAAAGTGCTCAAATTGGATTTGTAAAGGCCCTCAGTCAAGAGCTAGCATTGACGAATGTCACTGTGAATGCTATAGCACCTGGTTTTGTTTCAGGACGTATGGCTAAAGCATTCAGTGATGAAGAAAAAGCAGTTATCTTATCTGAACTACCACAACAAAGAATGATAGCTCCACAAGAAGTAGCACATGTGTGTGCTTATTTATGCCATCCTAATGCTAAGAGTATTACAGGAACAGTCCAAAAGGTTAATGGTGGTTGGTATATTTAAAAAGTATCCTAAATTTTAAATGCAGATTTGACGATTCGTTTTTTATAATCAATGATATAATAAATTTAATTATATAAGGGGAATATTTCAAATTGTATTTAAACAAGGGGTTGGTTAGATGACTGTTGCTAAAAAAAAGGAATGGTATTTAGAATACGAGATAATTGTTAATCGGGCTGGACTTTTAGGCGACGTATCGAGTTTACTTGGTATGTTAGGAATTAGTATTATTACTATAAATGGTGTTGATCAAGGGCGTCGTGGATTACTTATTAAGACAGATAGTCTTGAAAAAGTCACACGTTTTGAAAATATCATTCATGAATTGAAAGAAATAGAAATAACAAAGTTAAGAATTCCAGAGTTACGTGATCGTTTAGCAGTGCGTCATGGTCGCTATATTGAACAAGATGCTGGTGACAAAAAAACATTTCGTTTTGAACGTGAAGATTTAGGTTTACTTGTCGACTTTTTAGCAGAATTATTTAAAGAAGATGGTCATAAATTAATAGGTATTAGAGGGATGCCTCGTGTTGGAAAAACAGAATCGATTGTCGCAGGTAGTGTCTGTGCGCATAAACGATGGCTATTTATAAGTTCAACATTAATTAAACAGACAGTTCGTAGTTCTCTTATAAAAGGTGAATATGATGCTAATCATGTTTATATTATTGATGGTGCGGTAACTGCTAGAGAAACAAATCCTAAACATCAACAGTTAGTTGAAGAAGTGATGACTTTACCGTCAATAAAAGTAGTTGAGCATCCAGATTTATTTATAGAAACAAATCAATATAGCATCGATGATTTTGATTATATTATCGAGCTACGTGAACATGAGAATCAAAAAATTGAATATGATCACATGAAACAACAAGTTAAACAACAAGCAATTAAAAGCAAAAACACATTAGATTTTGGAGAAGATGTGTTTGGCGGTGGCTTCGGTTTTTTTGAGTAATGAAGGTGGAGGCGTCAAAAGTGAAAACAATTGGTGAAACCTTAAAAGGTAGAAGAGAAAGATTAGGAATGACATTAACAGAATTAGAACAACGTACACAATTAAAGCGAGAAACGTTAAAATATATTGAAGAGAATAAATTTGATCAACTTGCCAAAGTGGATTACGCTGAAGGTTTTATTAGACGTTATGCAAGTGTAGTTAATATGGATGTAAATCAACTCATTAAAGTGCATCATGAAGAAATTCCTAATCAACATAATCAACTCGATACACTTTTACATCATTATCGACACAACGAAGTGCCCGAATATCGTACTAAAAATAAAGAACCTATTCAATTATTGATTATGATTAGTATTGTTATAATTATTACTTTTATTATGTGGGTATTAGCAGTATTATTAATATAATATACATATAAATTAAGAAATGAGGTATTAAAATGAATATACCTAACCAGATTACAGTTTTTAGAGTGATTTTGATTCCAGTATTTATATTATTTGCTCTAGTAAACTTTGGTTTTGGAAGTGTATCTGTATTAGGTGGATATGACATAAGAATAGAGCAACTTATTGCTGCTATTATTTTTATTGTAGCTTCTTTAAGTGATTTTTTAGATGGTTATTTAGCAAGAAAATGGCAACTTGTGACAAATATGGGTAAGTTTTTAGATCCATTAGCGGATAAATTATTAGTTTCTAGTGCTCTTATTGTTATGGTTCAATTAGGGCTAACTAATTCAGTTGTAGCAATTATTATCATTGCTCGTGAGTTTGCGGTTACAGGTTTACGTTTACTTCAAATTGAACAAGGATTTGTGAGTGCAGCAGGCCAATTAGGTAAAATTAAAACAGCTGTTACAATGGTAGCAATTATTTGGATTTTACTTGGTGATTTATTCTCAAACTGGATTGGATTCCAATTAGGACAAGTATTATTATACATTGGCGTATTCTTTACAATATTATCAGGAATTGAATATTTCTATAAAGGTAGAGATGTGTTTAAGCAATAAAAGTATAATCAAATAAAGTGAAATGTAATGAGAGTCGCATAAAATGACTCTCATTTTTTTGAGTTATTTTTTAGATTATATAATAGATTAAGTATAAAATATGAATTAAGACTATATAAGGGAGAGGGACATATGAATATATCTATCATAGCAGTAGGTTCAGAATTATTATTAGGTCAAATAGCAAATACAAATGGCCAATATTTATCAAAACTTTTCAATCAAATTGGAAAGAATATAGTTGAACATACAGTTATCGGTGATAATCCTGATCGTTTAGAATTTATTATTAGAGAAGGACTAAAAAGATTTGACACATTAGTGCTCACTGGTGGATTGGGCCCAACTAAAGACGATTTAACTAAACAGACAGTAGCAAAAGTATTAAATAAAAACTTAGTGACTAATGAAGAAGCATTAAATTATATTGAAGATTTTTTCAAAGAACAAGGGCAAGAAATGACACCTAATAATAAACAACAAGCACTTGTAGTAGAGGGAGCGAAAGTATTAAAAAATCATTATGGTATGGCTCCAGGTATGTTTATTGAAATGGATAATAAAAAAGTAATTCTGTTACCTGGTCCTCCGAGTGAAATGCAACCTATGGCTAAAAATGAGTTGCTTCCATTACTTATAGATAATGACAATACTATTTTTTCAGAGCAACTGAGATTTGCAGGAATTGGAGAATCGAAAGTTGAAACAGAACTTATGGATTTAATTGAAAAACAAACTAATCCTACGATAGCTCCGTTAGCAGGGAAACATGAAGTATATATTAGATTAACAGCAAATGCTTCTACACAAAGTGAATGTAAAACATTGATTCAACCTATAAAAGAAGAAATACTAGAACGAATTGGTCAATTTTATTATGGTTCAGATGACACATTGTTAGAACAATCTGTAATGGAACAAATGAATTCTACAGTAAGTATATATGACGGGGTAACGGATGGAGCGATTTATACTCGTTTAAAACGCTTTGATAAACAAAATATATTAAAAGGAATATTACCAGATAATGATATATTTTTAAATCATCATTCAAGTATTGAAATGCAATTAAGAGACGCCTCTTCATATGTAAAAGATTTATATAAAACTGAAATGGGTATAGCAATATTACATGAGAAAGAGGAAGTTTATCTAGCAATTAATACAAAAGATGATTTTAAAATGACTACATTTAAGATAACACAATCAAGAAATATACTGCCCAACAGAAGTCAAAATTATGTATTAATAAGATTATTAAATTGGCACTAAAATGTACTTAAATTAAAAAATGGTTATAATTTTCGGGCACATTTGTTCGATTTTGTATTCATTGTTCTCTTTTTATACGAACAAATATTCGCAAAATACTTGTGTTTGAATATGGTTAAGAGTATAATATATATATAATATTAAATAGATAACTATCTCATATAGGAGGTTTCGCTTTGGATAATGATCGTCAAAAAGCTTTAGATACAGTTATAAAAAATATGGAAAAATCCTTTGGTAAGGGTGCAGTAATGAAATTAGGCGATAATAAAGGTCGTCGTGTATCTAGTGTATCAAGTGGTTCAGTTACTTTAGATAATGCACTAGGTGTAGGTGGTTATCCTAAAGGAAGAATTATTGAAATATATGGTCCTGAAAGTTCCGGTAAAACAACAGTAGCACTTCATGCCATTGCTGAAGTACAAAAAAATGGAGGCGTTGCTGCGTTTATCGATGCTGAACATGCACTTGATCCAGTATATGTTGAAGCATTAGGTGTTGATATAGATAATTTATATCTTTCTCAACCCGACCATGGTGAACAAGGTTTAGAAATAGCAGAAGCTTTCGTAAGAAGTGGAGCAGTTGACATTGTTGTTGTAGACTCAGTTGCTGCTTTGACTCCTAAAGCTGAAATTGAAGGTGAAATGGGAGATACACATGTTGGTCTTCAAGCACGTTTAATGTCTCAGGCTTTGCGTAAACTTTCAGGTGCAATTTCAAAATCAAATACTACAGCTATATTTATTAACCAAATTCGTGAAAAAGTTGGAGTAATGTTTGGTAATCCAGAAACTACACCAGGTGGTAGAGCATTAAAATTCTATAGCTCAGTACGTTTAGAAGTGCGTCGTGCAGAACAATTAAAACAAGGTCAAGATATTGTAGGTAACAGAACTAAAATTAAAGTTGTTAAAAATAAAGTAGCACCACCATTTAGAATTGCTGAAGTAGATATCATGTATGGTCAAGGTATTTCAAAAGAGGGCGAATTAATTGACTTAGGTGTAGAAAATGATATTGTCGATAAATCTGGTGCTTGGTACTCATATAATGGTGAGAGAATGGGTCAAGGTAAGGAAAATGTTAAAACATATCTTAAAGAAAACCCTCAAATTAAAGATGAAATCGATCGCAAATTACGTGAAAAATTAGGCATTTTCGATGGTGATGTTGAAGAAAATGAAGATAAATCATCACAAACATTATTCGATGAAGAATAATGTTAAATTTTTAATGCTTTAACTAGAATATACTTAAAAATATTAAAATTATTTTGTGTGAGAGTGAATGATGAGTTCGAAATGAATTCAATGTCACTCTCTTTCTTTTATAAGTATGTGTAGTGAAATTGAAGTGAAATTTCATATCTTGACACTACTGAGTACATAAACGTACAATTAATATGTATATTATTTATACAATTTATAAAAAATCATAGAGATTTTAATATACAAGCAAATACCTAGAAAAAGGAGGTGTTTATGTGAATTTATTAGACCTCCTACTCATTTTGCTGGGGATTATTCTAGGGGTTGTTGTAGGGTATTTTTTAGCCCGAAATATATTACATCAAAAGCAAATTCAAGCTAGACAAACTGCTAATGATATTATCAAACAAGGACAAAAAGAAGCAGATAATATCAAAAAAGAGAAATTATTAGAGGCAAAAGAAGAAAATCAAATCATTAGAGAACAAGTTGAAACAGAGCTACGTGAAAGACGTAGTGAGCTTCAAAGACAAGAAGCCCGAAATCTTCAAAAAGAGGAAAATTTAGATCGTAAATCAGAATTATTGGATAAAAAAGATGAGATTTTAGATCAAAAAGAATCCAAAATTGAAGAAAGACAACAACAAGTAGATGCAAAAGAGAGTAGTGTTCAGACGTTAATAATGAAGCATGAACAAGAATTAGAACGCATCTCCGGTCTCACTCAAGAGGAAGCAGTTAATGAACAACTTCATAGAGTGGAAGAAGAACTGTCACAAGATATTGCAGTGCTTGTTAAGGAAAAAGAAAGAGAAGCTAAAGAAAAAGTTAACAAAACAGCAAAAGAATTGTTAGCTACTACTGTACAAAGATTAGCTGCTGATCATACAACGGAATCTACTGTTTCAGTAGTTAATTTACCAAATGATGAGATGAAAGGTCGAATTATTGGTAGAGAAGGTAGAAATATTCGTACTTTAGAAACGTTAACAGGTATCGACTTGATTATTGATGATACTCCTGAAGCAGTGATTTTATCTGGATTTGATCCAATTAGACGTGAAATCGCTAGGACTGCATTAGTGAATTTGGTCTCTGATGGAAGAATTCATCCAGGTCGTATCGAAGAAATGGTAGATAAAGCTAGAAAAGAAGTAGATGACATCATTAGAGATGCAGGTGAACAAGCAACATTTGAAATCAATGTTCACAATATGCATCCAGATTTAGTGAAAATTTTAGGCCGTTTAAACTATAGAACAAGTTACGGCCAAAATGTCTTAAAACATTCTATGGAAGTCGCACATCTTTCTGGAATGTTAGCTGCTGAATTAGGCGAGGATGTTAGTTTAGCAAAAAGAGCTGGATTACTACATGATGTAGGTAAAGCAATTGATCATGAAGTTGAAGGTAGCCATGTTGAAATTGGTGTTGAATTAGCTAAAAAATACGGTGAAGTTGAAACTGTTATTAATGCGATTCATTCACATCATGGAGATGTTGAACCAACATCTATAATTTCAATTCTAGTAGCTGCTGCAGATGCATTATCGGCCGCGCGTCCAGGAGCACGTAAAGAAACACTTGAAAATTATATTCGTAGATTAGAACGCTTAGAAACTCTTTCAGAAAGTTATGAAGGTGTTGAAAAAGCGTTCGCAATTCAAGCTGGTAGAGAGATTAGAGTTATTGTTTCTCCTGAAGAAATAGATGATTTAAAATCTTACCGATTAGCTAGAGATATAAAAAATCAAATTGAAGAAGAATTACAATATCCAGGACATATTAAAGTGACAGTTGTTAGAGAGACTAGAGCAGTAGAGTATGCGAAGTAATTTTTAAAATTAAATAGGGACTCACTGAGTACTAAAAAACCTGAGACATGTTTAAAATGTCTCAGGTTTTTCATTATTTAAGTTGTAAATCAGTTTTTTTGATTTCAGAAAGAATTTCAGCTGTATCATAACAATTTGTAGCAATATTAGAATATCTTTCTGCTAAACGGTATGCGTTAATATATAATTCTAAGCTTTCTTTGGCCATATCTTCTGCATCTTCTGATTTTGATGGGTTTGCTTTTACAACTAGTTCTGCAAATTTTTCTGGATCGATATTAATAGACATTTAATTATACAACTCCTAAATTTTTATAATATTATAATAACATATGCTGTATGCATGCTAAAGTTAAGACTGTGTAATTTTAAAAAATATGAAACTCTACCTTTAATTATATAGTTATTTCAATTACACTATATTGTGAGAGGATGAACATTAATGCGAATTTTATTTATTGGAGATATCGTAGGAAAAGTAGGGAGAAATACCATTGCTGAATATTTGCCTAAATTAAAGCAAGCTTATAAGCCTACGTTGAGCATTGTTAATGCAGAAAATGCTGCTCATGGAAAAGGTTTAACTGAAAAATTATATAAACAATTGCTTAGAGATGGCGTGGATTTTATGACAATGGGTAATCATACTTATGGTCAAAGAGAAATTTATGACTTTATTGATGATGCTAAAAGAATGATAAGACCTGCTAATTTTCCGAGTGAAGCGCCAGGTGTTGGTATGCGTTTTATTCAGGTTAATGATATTAAAGTTGCCATCATTAACTTGCAAGGACGCTCATTTATGCAAGATATTGATGATCCATTTAAAAAAGCAGATCAATTGATTGAAGAAGCTAAAAAAGAAACTAATTATATTTTTGTAGATTTTCATGCAGAAACTACTTCAGAGAAAAATGCAATGGGTTGGTATTTAGATGGAAGAGTCAGCGCTGTTGTAGGCACACATACTCATATTCAAACATCTGATGAGCGTATTTTGCCCAATGGTACAGGCTATATTACAGATGTAGGTATGACTGGTTATTATGATGGAATACTAGGGATTAATCGCGAGGAAGTTATTAAGCGTTTTATTACAAGTTTGCCACAACGACATGTAGTGCCTGATAATGGTAGAAGTGTACTTTCAGGTGTTATTATAGATTTAGATAAAAATGGAAGAACCAAACTCATAGAACGCATTTTAATCAATGAGGATCATCCTTTTGATAAATAGTGTATAGTCCATTAGTATGAATTTAAATAAAAGCCACTGTTGACATAGTAAGACGGTGGTTATTTTTGTTATGATTTAGTATGAATTAATTCCACAGGAGGCTAATGATATGAAACCACAAATATCATGGAAAGTGGGCGGACAACAAGGTGAAGGTATTGAGTCAACTGGAGAAATATTTGCTACTGCAATGAATCGAAAAGGTTATTATTTATATGGATATCGACATTTCTCAAGCCGAATTAAAGGCGGTCATACAAATAATAAAATAAGAGTCTCAACTTCTCCAGTTCATGCAATTAGTGATGATTTAGATATTTTAGTTGCATTTGATCAAGAGACAATTGAATTAAATCATCATGAAATGAGAGAAGATAGTATTATTATTGCAGATGCTAAAGCTAAACCTTCTAAACCAGAACATTGTCGCGCTCAACTGATTGAATTACCGTTAACATTAACAGCTAAAGAATTAGGTACTGCACTGATGAAAAATATGGTAGCGATTGGTGCAACTTGCGCAGTAATGAAATTAGATACAACAACTTTCGAAACGTTAATTACAAATATGTTTACTAAAAAAGGTCAAAAAGTTGTTGAAATGAATATAGAAGCGCTTCATCAGGGTTATGAGTTGATGAAGGATAAATTAGATACAGTAAATGGTGATTATTTACTAGAAGATAGTGAGGGTACACCACATTTATACATGATTGGTAACGATGCAATTGGATTAGGCGCGATTTCGGCTGGTTCAAGATTTATGGCAGCTTATCCAATTACGCCCGCTTCAGAAATTATGGAGTATATGATTGCAAATGTTCCAAAAGTAGGAGGAACTGTAGTACAAACTGAAGATGAAATTGCTGCAGCGAATATGGCAATTGGTGCGAACTATGCAGGAGTTAGAGCATTTACTGCGAGTGCGGGACCAGGTTTATCTTTAATGATGGAAGCCATTGGTTTATCAGGTATGACTGAAACACCACTAGTTATTGTTAATACGCAACGTGGAGGCCCTTCAACTGGATTACCTACAAAACAAGAACAGTCAGATTTAATGCAAATGATATATGGAACACATGGAGATATTCCTAAGATAGTAGTAGCACCAACTGATGCTGAAGATGCTTTTTATTTAACTATGGAAGCTTTTAATTTAGCTGAAGAATATCAATGTCCGGTTATCGTATTAAGCGATTTGCAATTGTCATTAGGTAAACAAACAGTAAAACAACTCGATTACAATAGAATTCAAATTAAACGTGGAGAGCTTATTCAATCAGATATTGAACGTGATGAAGATGATAGATCATACTTTAAACGTTATGCACTTACAACATCTGGAATTTCACAACGTCCAATCCCTGGTGTTAAAGGTGGTATTCACCATGTTACTGGTGTTGAACATAATCAAGAAGGTAAGCCAAGTGAAGCTGCTGACAACAGACGTGAACAAATGGAAAAACGTATGAGTAAAACTGCGAACTTACTTATTGAAACACCTGTTGATTATGATGAGAAACATGAGAAATCAGATATTTTATATATCGGATTTATTTCAAGTAAAGGTGCAATTGAAGAAGGAAGTAAACGATTAAATAATAATGGTATTAAAGTTAATACGATGCAAATTCGCCAACTTCACCCATTACCAAAAGATATTATTCAACAAGCTATTGATAAAGCTTCAAGCGTCATAGTAGCTGAGCATAACTATCAAGGCCAATTATCAAATATCTTAAAAATGAATACTGCCATTCAAGACAAATTAGTTAATCAAACTAAATATGATGGTACACCTTTTTTACCACATGAAATAGAAGAAAAAGGACTTTCAGTAGCTAAAGATATGAAGGAGATGATGTAATTGGCTACATTTAAAGATTTTAGAAACAGTGTGAAGCCAAACTGGTGCCCAGGGTGTGGAGACTTTTCAGTACAAGCTGCAATCCAAAAAGCGGCAGCAAATTTAGGTTTAGAACCTGAAGAAGTGGCATTAATTACTGGAATAGGTTGTTCAGGTCGTTTATCAGGTTATATTAACTCTTATGGGGTACATGGTATTCATGGTCGTGCATTACCTCTTGCACAGGGAGTGAAAATGGCTAATAAAGACTTAACAGTCATTGCTTCAGGTGGCGACGGAGATGGTTATGCGATTGGCATGGGTCATACAATTCATGCATTACGTCGCAATATGAATATTACTTATATTGTTATGGATAACCAAATTTATGGCCTAACTAAAGGTCAAACGTCCCCATCTTCTGCTGTTGGATTTGTAACTAAATCAACACCTAAAGGAAATATAGAAAAAAATGTTGCGCCATTAGAATTAGCACTATCATCAGGTGCTACATTTGTAGCACAAGGTTTTTCAAGTGATATTAAAGCATTGACGAAATTAATTGAAGATGCAATTAATCATGATGGTTTTTCATTTGTAAATGTGTTTTCTCCATGTGTAACATATAATAAAGTGAATACGTATGATTGGTTTAAAGAACACTTAACTAGTATAGAAGATATTGAAAATTATGATCCAACAGATAAACAATTAGCGATGAAAACTGTATTAGAACATGAATCACTAGTTAAAGGTATTGTATATCAAGACACAACAACACCTTCATATGAATCACAAATTGAAGAATTAGATGAAAGTGCATTAACTAAAAGAGATATCCGTCTTTCTGAACAAGAGTTTAATGACTTAACTGCTCAATTTGTATAATTTTTTTAAAGGCATTCTTGAAAGTATCATATGACTTCAAGAATGTCTTTTAATTTAAGTTTAAATTTATAAAAATCTTGTTAAACTTCATTTATTTATTTTTATTAGGGAAGAAAATAATATAGTAAATAAAAGGAGTGGGGATGTTGGACAAATTTAAATCAATGCAAGAATTGGAAAAAGAAACGATAGAAAATGAAGACTGGAAAATAATAACTAGAAATCGAAATAGTAGTGTTTCAATATTAGCAATTCATGGTGGAGGCATTGAACCTGCTACAACTGAATTAGCAAGTATAATTGCTGATGAAGGAGGATATAATTACTTTATTTTCGAAGGTTTACGTAGTAAAGGAAATAAAGAATTGCACGTAACTTCTACACGTTATGATAATAAAGATGCAATGAATCTGGTAACTGAAAGTAACCAAGCTATTGCTATTCATGGTTGTGAAGGGAACGAGAGCATTGCTTATGTTGGTGGAAAAGATGAACGTCTAAAATCACTCATCAAAGAACAATTAAATCATATTGGTATAAAAGCAAAAGAAGCACCAAGCCATATTTCAGGTCAACAGGATAATAATATTGTTAATTGTACAACTAGAGGTAGAGGTGTACAAATTGAGTTAACTACCTCATTACGTAAGGCTTTTTTCAAAAATAATAAAATAAATCGAAAAAGTAGAGAAAATCAGTCAAATTGGGATAAATTAATGTACGACTTTGCAAAAGCCATAAAATCTGCAATAGAAAATATAGAATAACTCAGATTTATAAAGATAATCATGATAAAATAAAATTATAAATAAATCATAGAGGTGAAATTTATGCAAGATACGTTAATGAGTGTACAAATAGTTCCTAAAACACCTAATAATGATGATGTTATTCCTTATGTAGATGAAGCTATTAAAATTATCGATCAGTCGGGGCTACATTACAGAGTAGGTCCTCTTGAAACGACTGTCCAAGGTGATATGAGTGAATGCTTAATTTTAATTCAAAAATTGAATGAAAGAATGGTTGAATTAGAATGTCCTAGTATTATTAGCCAAGTGAAGTTTTATCATGTGCCAGAAGGGATATCTATTGAAACTCTAACTGGTAAATATGATGAAGCATAACATATGTTAAAGTTAAATGAAGTTTAGTTAAAGTGGAGTAAGATTCAAGATGACATCTATTCCACTTTTTTATTCAATATTTAATAATAGAATATATTAATTTGTAAACTCTTTTTGCACTTTAATGCTAATTTTAATATAATGTACTAATGATATTAGGGCATATAGAAAGGATTTTTGTAAAGTGAATGAAGAGCAAAGAAAAGCTGGTACGATAGATATTTTAAACGAACGTAATAAAAAAGCAGAAAAAGACTATAGTAAATATTTCGAACATGTTTATCAACCACCTAATCTTAAAGAAGCAAAAAAGCGTGGTAAACAAGATGTTCAATATAATCGAGATTTTCATATTGAAGATAAATATAAAGGTATGGGGAAAGGACGAACATTTTTAATTAAAACATATGGTTGTCAAATGAATGCACATGATACTGAAGTAATGGCAGGAATTTTGCAAGCTTTAGACTATCAAGCAACTGATGATATTAATGAAGCGGATGTTATATTAATTAATACATGTGCTATTCGTGAAAATGCTGAAAATAAAGTATTTAGTGAAATAGGTAATTTAAAACATTTAAAGAAAAATAGACCTGAAACATTAATTGGTGTATGCGGTTGTATGTCACAAGAAGAATCTGTTGTAAATAAAATCTTAAAATCATATCAAAATGTGGATATGATTTTTGGAACACATAATATCCATAAATTACCTGAAATTTTAGAAGAAGCATATTTATCAAAAGCCATGGTCGTTGAGGTTTGGTCTAAAGAAGGCGACGTTATTGAAAACCTACCTAAAGTGCGTGAAGGAAGTACAAAAGCATGGGTTAATATTATGTATGGATGTGATAAATTCTGTACATATTGTATTGTACCTTTTACACGAGGAAAAGAACGCAGTCGTAGACCACAAGATATCATTGAAGAAGTTCGATGTCTCGCTCGTGAAGGTTATAAGGAAATTACGCTTCTAGGACAAAACGTTAATTCATATGGAAAAGATATTAAAGATTTAGATTATGGTCTAGGTGATTTATTAGAGGATATTTCTAAAATTGACATTCCACGTGTACGTTTTACAACGAGTCATCCTTGGGATTTTACAGATAGAATGATTGAAGTGATTGCAAAAGGTGGAAATATCGTTCCTCACATTCATTTACCTGTGCAATCTGGAAATAATGCTGTATTAAAAATAATGGGACGTAAATATTCACGTGAAAGTTACTTGGATTTAGTTGATAGAATTAAAGAAGCTATTCCTAATGTCGCCCTTACTACTGACATAATAGTAGGATATCCTAACGAAACAGAAGAACAATTTGAAGAAACACTTTCATTATACGATGAAGTTCAATTTGAACATGCTTATACGTATTTGTATTCACAAAGAGATGGTACGCCTGCTGCTAAAATGAAAGATAATGTTCCAACTGAAGTGAAAAAAGATCGCTTGCAACGTTTAAATAAAAAAGTTGGTCAATATTCAGAAAAAGCAATGCAACATTATGAAGGACAAGTTGTTACTGTTTTATGTGAAGGAACAAGTAAAAAAGATAAAACAGTTCTAGCAGGTTATACTGAAAAAAATAAATTAGTTAACTTTAAAGGACCACGTGAAGCCATTGGTCAACTTGTTGATGTTAAAGTTAAAGAAGCAAAACAATACTCATTAAATGGTGAATTTTTACATTTTCATAATCAAGTTATGGTGACTAATTAATATGTATGAGAAAGAAGATATTCTAAAACAAGCAGATAGTGTATCGAACAAAATAAAGGGACTAGAATTGATTAAACAATATCAAAATGTAGAGCAACAAATTCATGAGAATTCATCAATTGACCAAAAAATGAAACAATTAAAATTGCAACAAAAACAGTCAGTAAATTTTCAAAATTATGGCAAGCATCAGGCTTATCAAAAATCTGAAAAAGAAATTTCTCAACTTGAAAAAGAAATCAATGCATTACCTATTGTTGAAGAGTTTCGGTCAGCGCAATTTGAAGCAAATGAGTTGTTGCAATTGATGGTTTCTACTATGGAACAAAGTTTAAATAAGCATAATGAAAAAGCACATCATGACTCATAAACAGAAGGGAATATTCAAAGATGAAAACTAAAAAACTTACCATTACAGCTTTACTCATTGCTTTTAATGTCGTATTTAGTAGTTTTATTATTATACCTTTAGGTCCAGTAAAAGCAGCCCCAGTACAACATTTTGTAAATGTACTATGTGCTGTTTTTGTAGGACCATGGTATGGTTTAGCACAGGCTTTGATTTCTTCTTTAATAAGAATAATATTTGGAACTGGCAGTGCATTTGCCTTTCCTGGTAGTATGATTGGTGTGTTTCTAGCTAGCATCTTCTATATGTATAGAAAGCACATATTTATGGCTGCAGTTGGAGAAGTGATTGGAACTGGAATCATTGGTAGTTTAATGTGCATTCCACTATCTTGGATATTAGGTTTGCAACATTTCTTTATCAAACCATTAATGCTTGTATTTTTAGTTTCAAGTTTCCTTGGTGCGGCGATTAGTTATATCTTACTTATAGTGTTAAAAAAACGTGGATTATTAGATAAATTCAAATAAATATTTTATTTAAGATTATCATTTCATACGCTTAATAAGTTTAGTGTTTATTAAGCGGAATAAAGAGATGATAATCTTTTATTTTTAAGTTGTAGAATAATATTCTAATTTAGATAACGAGCGCTTCAGTATGACATATGTTAAAATATACAAGTTAAAATGTGAGAAACAAGTATATATCAGTAAGGTTGTGAAAAAAATATGGCTAATGTGACACCTATGATGCAACAATATTTAAAAATAAAATCTCAATATCAAGATTGCTTATTGTTTTTTAGATTAGGTGATTTTTATGAAATGTTCTTTGAAGATGCTAAAGAAGCATCTAGAGTATTAGAAATTACTTTAACTAAAAGAGATGCTAAAAAAGAAAATCCAATTCCAATGTGTGGTGTTCCGTATCACTCAGCAAATAGCTATATTGAAACACTTATTAACAATGGATATAAAGTTGCTATTTGTGAACAGATGGAAGATCCAAAACAAACTAAAGGCATGGTTAAAAGAGAAGTAGTTAAAGTAGTCACACCTGGAACAATGATGGAACAAGGCGGAATGGATGAAAATCAAAATAATTATATTCTTAGCTTCATTCAGAATGAAAATGGATACGCATTAAGTTATTGTGATGTTTCTACTGGTGAATTAAAAGCTACCAATTTTGAAGATGAAAGCACGTTAATTAATGAAATCATTACGATTAACCCAAATGAAATTGTAGTACGAGAAGACATAAATGAAGATTTAAAAAAACAAATTTCACTTACTACAGAAACGATTACAGTTAGAGAAGAAATTTCTGATATGGAATATAGTGTCAATACATTAGAAAATAATTTAATGTTTTTGACAACACAATTATTGTTAGATTATATTCATCATACTCAAAAAAGAGATTTGTCTCATATTGAAGACGTGATAACCTATGCGGCGATTGACTTTATGAAAATGGATTATTATGCAAAACGCAATTTAGAGCTTACTGAAAGCATACGTTTAAAAAGTAAAAAAGGAACATTGTTATGGTTAATGGATGAAACAAAAACACCTATGGGTGCAAGACGCTTGAAACAGTGGATTGATCGCCCACTTATTCATAAAGACAATATTGAACAACGATTAGATATCGTAGAATCATTTATTGATCATTTTATAGAAAGAGATACTCTAAGAGGTTACCTTAATCAAGTATATGATATTGAAAGATTAGTAGGACGAGTAAGTTATGGAAATGTAAATGCTCGTGATTTGATTCAACTCAAACATTCTATTTCTGAAATTCCAAATATTAAATCACTTCTTGAACAAATGAATAGTGTGACAACAACGCAGTTTAGCACATTAGAACCATTAGAAGATTTACTGACAGTCTTGGAAGATAGTTTAGTAGAAGAACCACCTATTTCAGTTAAAGATGGGGGGCTGTTCAAACAAGGATTCAGTAAACAACTAGATGAGTATTTAGAAGCATCTAAAAATGGAAAAGATTGGCTCGCACAACTTCAAGCGAAAGAACGTGAAAGAACAGGTATCAAATCTTTAAAAATTAGCTACAATAAAGTTTTTGGTTACTTTATTGAAATCACACGTGCTAATCTTCAAGGATTCGAACCAAGCGAGCATGGCTATCATCGTAAACAAACTTTATCTAATGCAGAAAGATTTATTACAGACGAATTAAAAGAAAAAGAAGATATTATTTTAGGTGCAGAAGATAAAGCAATTGAATTAGAATATCAACTGTTTATTCGATTGAGAGAGCATGTTAAATCATATACTGAAAGATTACAAAGACAAGCAAAAGTGATATCAGAGCTTGATTGTTTACAAAGTTTTGCAGAAATTGCACAAAAATATAACTATGTTAGACCAAAATTTAGTGATGATAAAACATTGAACTTAGAAAATTCTAGACATCCTGTTGTAGAACGTGTGATGGATTATAATGATTATGTACCAAATGATTGTTATCTTGATCAAAATAACTTTATTTATTTGATTACTGGCCCAAATATGTCCGGTAAATCAACTTATATGCGACAAGTGGCAATCATTAGTATCATGGCACAAATGGGAGCTTATGTACCATGTGATAATGCAATATTACCGATTTTTGATCAAATTTTCACAAGAATTGGTGCAGCAGATGATTTAGTATCCGGTAAAAGTACCTTTATGGTTGAAATGTTAGAAGCACAAAAAGCATTAACATACGCAACAGCAGATAGTTTAATCATCTTTGATGAAATCGGACGAGGAACGTCAACATATGATGGCTTATCTCTAGCGCAAGCTATGATTGAATATGTATCTGAAACATCACATGCTAAGACGCTTTTTTCAACCCATTATCATGAATTAACAACATTAGATCAACAGCTATCTAGTTTAAAAAATGTACATGTAGCAGCAGATGAGTATCAAGGTGAACTTATTTTCCTTCATAAAGTTAAAGAGGGTGCCGTTGATGATAGTTATGGTATTCAAGTTGCTAAATTAGCAAATCTTCCTGAGAAAGTAATTGAAAGAGCTCAAGTTATTTTAAATGCGTTTGAACAAAATGGAGTATTAGATGAGAATGTCCATCGTCAACATTATAATGACAACTCTAAAGATATTGAAAATAAGAATCATTTAAATAATAAGGAAGAACACTCAACTATTAAACAAACAGATGTGTTTGAACAAACAAGTTTTGACTTATTTAATTCGAATGAAACACAAAGTGAAATAGAAGCACAAATTAAAAATTTAAATATTTCAAATATGACACCTATTGAAGCATTACTTAAGTTAAGCGAATTACAAAATCAGTTAAGATAGAGGTGTTAATACATGGGTAAAATTAAAGAATTACAAACATCTTTAGCAAATAAAATTGCTGCAGGAGAAGTGGTTGAACGTCCTAGTTCAGTAGTAAAAGAATTACTTGAAAATGCAATTGATGCTAAGGCGACTGAAATTAATATAGAAGTAGAACAATCAGGTATTTCCTCAATTCGTGTAGTCGACAATGGAACTGGAATTGAGCAAGATGATTTGCAACTTGTTTTTCATCGCCATGCTACCAGTAAAATAAATGATGATGACGATTTGTTTCATATCAGAACATTAGGGTTTCGAGGTGAAGCACTGGCCAGTATTTCATCTGTAGCTAAAGTGACACTTAAAACGTGTACAGATAATGAAAATGGTCACGAAATTTATGCTGAAAATGGTGAAATATTATCTCAAAAACCAGCAAAAGCCAAAAAAGGAACAGATATTAAGGTAGAATCATTATTTTATAATACGCCAGCTCGGTTAAAATATATTAAAAGTTTATATACAGAATTAGGAAAAATTACAGATATTGTTAATCGAATGGCAATGAGTCATCCAAACATTCGCTTTTCACTTATATCTGATGGAAAAACGATGTTAAAAACGAATGGTTCTGGAAGAACAAATGAAGTGATGGCTGAAATATATGGTATTAAAGTTGCAAAAGATTTAGTTCACATTTCTGGCGATACTAGTGACTATCATTTAGAAGGATTTGTTGCTAAACCGGAACATTCTCGTAGTAATAAACATTATATTTCAATTTTTATTAATGGTCGATATATCAAAAATTTCGCTTTAAATAAAGCTATTACTGAAGGATATCATACACTTCTAACCATAGGTCGTTACCCTATTTGCTATATCAATATAGAAATGGATCCAATTTTAGTAGATGTCAATGTGCATCCAACGAAACTTGAAGTTAGACTTTCAAAAGAAGAACAACTTTATAATTTAATTATTGAAAAAATTAGACATGCATTTAAAGATAGAATATTAATTCCTAAAAACGATTTAGATCGAACACCTAAAAAAAATAAAGTATTGCATACATTTGAACAACAAAAAATCGATTTTGAACAAAAACAACAAAATATTTCAAATGATACAAAACAATTAGAAAATAAAAATGACCCCAACATTTCGACTAACAATACCTTTTCAACAATAAGTCATCAATATGATGAAGCACATACCTCTGATGATTCTTACACTAGAGAAGATAACGAAAATTCTAGTGTCTATAATAATAAACGTAGTATGGATAAAGATTACTTCGACATTCAAAAAGATATTTTAAATAGTTTAGATCGTGCCGAATCTTCAATCGATAACACTCGACATGATGAAACCAATATTTATAATTATGATGAAAATGATGACTTTCAAGAGAATGTTACAAATCAAGAAGAACAAGATATTAAAGGTAAAGTAAGTTCAACACCGTCTCGACGTGTGCCATATATGGAAGTAGTTGGCCAAGTACACGGTACCTATATTATTGCTCAAAATGAAAATGGAATGTTTATGATAGATCAACATGCTGCACAAGAACGTATTAAATACGAATATTTCAGAGAAAAGATAGGCGAAGTATCAAATGAAGTACAAGATTTGTTAATTCCTTTAACATTTCACTTCTCAAAAGACGAGCAATTAATTATTGATCAATATCGAGAAGAACTTGATAAAGTAGGGGTCCATTTAGAACATTTTGGTGGATATGACTATATTGTAAATAGTTATCCAGTATGGTTTCCTAAAGTGGAAGCAGAGGAAATTATTAAAGATATGATTGAACTCGTATTAAATCATAAAAAAATTGACGTTAAAAAAATGCGTGAAGACGCAGCTATTATGATGAGTTGTAAGAAGTCAATTAAAGCAAATCATTATTTAAAAAAGAATGAAATGGCAGATTTAATTGATCAATTAAGAGAAGCGGAAGATCCATTTACTTGTCCTCATGGTAGACCAATTATTATTAACTTTTCAAATTATGAATTAGAGAAATTATTTAAACGAGTAATGTAGAAGGGATGCATAGAAATGAAAGAACACGTACTACCAGCAATTCGAAATATGAAAGATTTAGAGAAATTAATTCAAACGGATTATAAAGTGTGTGTCCTTTTAGATATGCATGTAGGTCATTTAAGAAGCATTATAGAGTTACTTAAAAAACATGACATTGAAGCATATATTCATATTGATTTAATTAAAGGAATGGCACATGATGAATATGCATGTGAATATATCATTCAAACTTATAAACCAAAAGGGATTGTTTCAACAAAAACAAAAGTTATTCAAAAAGCAAAATCATTAAATGTACTTACTATTTTTAGAGTTTTTATTATTGATAGTCAAGCACTCAATCGTAGTATACAACTCATAAAGAAAGTGGACCCAGATTATGTTGAAGTACTACCAGGTATTGCTCATAAAATTGTTGAAAATGTAAGAGAAGCAACGACTGCTAAAATTATAGCAGGTGGGCTAATCGAAGAAGAAAAAGAAGTGAATGATGCAATTAATAGTGGTGCAAGTTATGTAACCACAAGTAACAGAAAATTATGGTAGAAATTATCTTTTTAACCTGAGACAAAATTGATGTCTCAGGTTTTTTTATGTATTGATAAAAAATAATTATAATACGCTCTTTTAATCTATAAAATAAATTGTGACAATTTTTTTACAAAAATCATTGACAACGCTTACAATTATTTTGTATGATTTATACAAGTTAATATTTGAATGAGAGATGAAGAGATTTCTGCAACCCTAATTATATAGTTTGTAGAAGTCTCTTTGCCTTGTAGGAGGTTAAAACATGAATGCTTATTTAGCAGAGTTTTTAGGCACGGCCATTCTTATTTTGTTCGGTGGAGGCGTATGTGCAAATGTAAATTTAAAACGTAGCGCTGGACAAGAATCTGATTGGATCGTTATTGCCGCTGGATGGGGCTTAGCTGTAACTATGGGAGTTTATGCAGTAGGACAATTTTCTGGAGCCCATTTAAATCCAGCTGTGTCAATTGCTTTAGCAGTTGAGGGAAGTTTTAGTTGGATAAAAGTACCAGGATATATTGTTTGTCAAATGTTAGGAGGAATTGTAGGAGCTACACTTGTTTGGTTAATGTATTTACCACATTGGAAAGCAACTAAAGATCAAGGTGCAAAATTAGGCGTATTCTCTACTGCACCTGCTATTAAAAATTATTTTGCTAACTTTTTAAGTGAAATTATTGGAACTGCTATTTTAAGTTTAGGGATTTTATTTATTGGGGTAAATAAAATTGCAGATGGATTAAACCCATTAATTGTGGGTAGTTTAATTATTGCAATAGGTTTAAGTTTAGGTGGGCCTACAGGTTATGCCATTAATCCAGCTCGTGACTTAGGACCAAGAATTGCACATGCGATTTTACCAATTGCTGGTAAAGGAGGATCTAATTGGTGGTATGCTATTGTACCAGTACTAGGACCAATTGCTGGCGGTATGCTAGGTGCTGTAATTTATCAAGTTTTTTATAAAAATGAATTTACTTTTATGAGTGGTGTTAGCATTGTAGTTGTAATTGTTACATTACTTATTGGTTTATCTCTTAATAAATCAAATAACAATAAAGATATTGAATCAATTTATTAAAAGTAAAAATTTAGTTTTAAATCATATAATATATTGACTATGTGATTCAAAGGATACTTAACACATACAGTCAGAATGAAAGAAGGAGAAAAATTATGGAACAATACATCATGTCAATAGACCAGGGCACAACTAGCTCTAGAGCAATTTTATTTGATAAAGAAGGAGAAATTCAAGGCGTTGCGCAAAGAGAATTTAAACAATACTTTCCTAAATCTGGTTGGGTAGAGCATGACGCCAATGAAATATGGACATCAGTATTAGCAGTAATGGCTGAAGTGATAAATGAAAATGAAATTGACCCTGAACAAATTAAAGGTATTGGTATTACTAACCAACGTGAAACTACGGTCATTTGGGATAAGAAAACAGGCCGTCCAATTTATCATGCAATTGTTTGGCAATCTCGTCAAACACAACATATTTGTAATGAATTAAAAGAACAAGGTCACGAAAAAACATTTCGTAATAAAACAGGTTTATTATTAGACCCTTACTTCTCTGGAACAAAAGTAAGATGGATATTAGATAATGTTAAAGGTGCAAGAGAAAAAGCAGAAAATGGGGATTTATTATTCGGAACTATCGATACTTGGTTAGTGTGGAAACTTTCTGGTGGAGAAGCACATATTACAGACTATTCAAATGCTAGCCGTACATTAATGTATAACATTCATGAACTTAAATGGGATGATGAATTATTAGAATTACTAGATATTCCTAAAGCAATACTTCCAGAAGTTAAAGAATCTAGTGAAATCTATGCACATACTAAAGATTATCATTTCTTTGGTCAAGAAGTACCAATTGCTGGTATTGCTGGTGACCAACAAGCAGCATTGTTTGGTCAAGCTTGTTTCGAACGTGGTGATGTGAAAAATACGTATGGTACTGGTGGATTCATGTTAATGAACACTGGTGAAGAACCTGTAACGTCTGAAAGTGGATTGTTAACTACAATTGCTTATGGTCTTGACGGTAAAGTAAACTATGCACTTGAAGGATCAATTTTCGTATCTGGATCAGCAATTCAATGGTTACGTGACGGTTTAAGAATTATTAATTCTGCACCGCAAACTGAAAACTATGCAACACGTGTTAATTCTACTGATAATGTCTACTTTGTTCCTGCATTCGTAGGACTTGGTACACCATATTGGGATTCTGAAGCACGTGGTGCGATTTTCGGATTAACTCGTGGTACTGAAAAAGAACATTTCATTCGTGCAACATTAGAATCTTTATGTTATCAAACACGCGATGTTATGGAAGCAATGTCTAAAGATTCAGGAATTGAAGTAAATAATTTACGTGTTGATGGTGGCGCAGTAAAAAATAACTTTATAATGCAATTCCAAGCAGATATTGTTGATACATCAGTTGAACGTCCGGAAGTTCAAGAAACAACAGCACTTGGAGCTGCTTATCTAGCAGGTTTGGCTGTAGACTTTTGGGAAGATAAAAAAGACATTGCTGATAGATGGAAATTAGAAACAGAATTTAATCCAGAAATGTCTGAAGAAACAAGAACTAAGTTATATAAAGGTTGGAAGAAAGCAGTAGAAGCTACTCAAGTCTTTAAATTAGAAGATTAATTTTTAATTATGGCTTAGTTACAAAGAATATGTTATGATGTAATTAAGTTAATACATTAGTCGAGATTTGAGAGACCTGTTATCATGCAGTATGCTTCTGTGTGTATAGGTCTCTCTTTTTTTAATATAAATTTTGGAGGGTATATTATGGCATTATCTACTTTTAACAGGAACTTAATTAAAAAGAATTTAAGAAATAAAGAATTTGACGTTGTAGTTATTGGTGGAGGAATTACTGGTGCAGGTATTGCATTAGATGCTACACAACGTGGTATGAAAGTAGCTTTAGTAGAAATGCAAGACTTTGCGCAAGGTACAAGTTCTCGCTCAACTAAATTAGTACATGGTGGTTTACGTTACTTGAAACAAGCACAAATCAAAGTTGTTGCTGAAACAGGTAAAGAACGTGCAATAGTTTATGAAAATGGTCCCCACGTAACAACTCCTGAATGGATGTTATTACCGATGCATAAAGGGGGGACATTTGGTAAATTCACAACTAACATCGGGTTAACAATGTATGATCGTTTAGCAGGCGTTAAACGTCATGAACGTAAAAAAATGTTATCAAAACAAGCTACTTTAAATAAAGAACCTCTTGTGAAAAAAGATGGTTTAAAAGGTGGCGGATACTACGTAGAATATCGTACTGATGATGCTCGCTTAACAATTGAAGTGATGAAACGTGCTGCTGAAAAAGGCGCTGAAGTCATTAATCACACTAAATCTACTGACTTCGTATACGATGCTAAAAATAAAGTAAGTGGTATTAAAGTAAAAGATATGCTTACAGGTGAAGAGTATCAAATCAATGCTAAAAAAGTAATCAATGCTGCTGGTCCATGGGTAGACGAAGTGAGAAAGAAAGATTATACACGTAACAATAAACAATTACGTTTAACAAAAGGTGTTCACGTAGTTATCGATCAATCAAAATTCCCATTACGTCAAGCGGTTTACTTTGATACTGAAAAAGATGGTCGTATGATTTTTGCTATTCCTCGTGAAGGTAAAGCATATGTAGGTACTACTGATACATTCTATAATAATGAAAAAACAAAACCTTTAACTAATCAAGAAGATAGAGACTATTTAATTGATGCAATCAATTATATGTTCCCTGATGTACATGTTACTGATGCTGATATTGAATCAACTTGGGCTGGCGTACGTCCATTAATTTTAGAAGATGGAAAAGATCCTTCAGAAATTTCACGTAAAGATGAAATTTGGGAAGGTAAATCAGGATTATTAACCATTGCTGGTGGTAAATTAACTGGATATCGTCATATGGCATTAGAAATTGTTGATTTATTAGCTAAGCGTTTAAAACAAGAATATAGTCTAAAATTTGCGGATAGCAAAACTAAAAATACACCTATTTCTGGTGGAGATGTTGGTGGTAGTAAAAACTTTGAAAATTACGTAAATCGTAAAGTTCAAGAAGGTAAAGCACTTGGATTAAGCACAGATGTGGCACATAATTTAGCTTCAAAATACGGTTCAAATGTAGATAAATTATTCGCAATTGCACAATTAACGAATGAAAAAGATTTAAATATGCCATTAGAATTATACGTTCAATTAGTTTATAGTGTACAAAACGAAATGGTATATAAACCAACTGATTTCTTAATTCGTCGTACTGGTAAATTATATTTTGACATCAATACAGTTAAACAATATAAACAAGCAATCATTGATGAATTAGATAAATTATTAAATTATACTGCTGAACAAAAAAATGAATTTTCTAAAGAAGTTGATGAAGCTATTGAAGAAGCAACACATGGTAATCATCAACCTGCAGAAAAATAAATATAGTTAAAATAGTATATTAACTGAGATTGGGTAAAAACACTCAATCTCAGTTTTTTTTATATTTTGATAAAATTTTTGAGTTTAAAGTATATATAACCTATTAAAAAGTGACAAACTATTTGATAACATTAAAGAGTATAGGTATATTAGTAGGAATAGTACGTTGTTAACAATACCATTATAGAAAGAGATTGGAGGCATATACGTGGGGCAAAGTGCTTATAAAATAACTGTAGAAGATGGAACAACTTTAGAAGTTAAAGTAGATAAAGCAAACATAGCGACTTATGGTATTGTACATATATTTCATGGTATGGCTGAACATATGGATCGATACGAAACACTTGTTAAAGCTTTAACACATCAAGGCTATGATGTGATTAGACATAATCATAGAGGACATGGGAAAGAGATTGATGAGAAAGAACGTGGACATTACGACAGCATGAATCAAGTCGTTCAAGATGCGTTTGAAATTGCACAAACATTATATGATAGTGAGAAAGGATTACCCTATATTGTATTAGGGCATTCAATGGGATCTATTATTGCACGTTTATTCGTTGAAACTTATCCAAATTTTGCTAATGGATTGATATTAACTGGAACAGGACAATATCCTAAATGGAAAGGAATTCCTGCAGGGATCAGTTTGAAATTAATTTCTATTTTTACTGGGAAGCGCAAGCGTTTAAAATGGGTCAATCAACTCGTTTACAAATCATTTAACAAAAAGATTGATCAACCAAGAACTGAAAGTGACTGGCTTTCATCACAGTCTACAGAAGTTGATAAATTCGTAAACGATGAGTATACCGGCTTTTTAGTTTCAAACCAATTAATTTATGAAACAGTAAAACATATGACACGTACTGCAAATTATAGTCAATTAAAAAAAATAAATAAACAGTTACCAATATTGATGATTTCTGGAAAAAATGATCCTTTTGGAGAGTATGGCAGAGGTATTAAATCCTTGGCCAGAAAATTTAAAAAAGCTGGTATTAAACATATTACGGTACAACTTTATGCAAATAGAAGACATGAAATATTATTTGAAGTTGATCAACAAATGATATGGAATCATATGTTTGATTGGATTCAAAAACAAGTATTGAAAAATAATCAGAGTGAGGCGTAATCATTGCAAGCATCAAAAAAACCTTTTCTAGTAGTCATTGTAGGGCCGACAGCTTCGGGTAAAACAGAATTGAGTATCGAATTAGCTAAAAAAATGAATGGAGAAATCATTAGTGGCGATTCGATGCAAGTATACCGTCAAATGAATATAGGTACTGCAAAGGTAACAGAAACAGAAATGGAAGGGATCCCCCATTATTTAATAGATATCTTAAATCCTGATGAATCATTTTCTGCATACGAATTTAAAAAAAGAGCAGAAGTGCTTATTGAAGATATTACAAAAAGAGGTAAAGTACCTATTATTGCAGGAGGTACAGGTTTATATATTCAATCTTTAATTTACGATTATCCATTTGATGATGAAAATATATCAGTAGAAAAAGAATTAAGAGTAAAAGAAAAAATAGATGTATTAAATCAATTAAATAATGATGACTTACATCGCTACTTAGCATCGTTTGATGAAACATCAGCTAAAGATATTCATCCAAATAATAGAAAAAGAGTACTTAGAGCGATTGAATATTACTTAAAAACAAAAAAACTTTTAAGTTCTCGAAAGAAAGTTCAACAATTTACAGAAAATTATGATACATTATTAGTAGGGATTGAAATGTCGCGCAAAACATTATATACAAGAATAAATAAACGTGTTGATATTATGTTGGGCCACGGATTATTTAATGAAGTGAAAGCACTAGTTGAACAAGGTTTTGAATCTAGTCAGAGTATGCAAGCAATTGGTTACAAAGAACTTGTCCCTGTTATAAAAGGAGAAATGGAATTAGAACCAGCTATAGAATTATTGAAACAACATTCAAGGCAATATGCGAAAAGGCAACTCACATGGTTTAAAAACAAAATGAATGTTCAATGGTTTGATAGAGAGACAATGTCACTTCAAATGATGTTAGATGAGATTACAACCCAAATAAATAAAAGGAGTTCTAAACATGATTGCAAACCAAAACATCCAAGATCAAGCACTAGAGAACTTTAAAGCAGAACAAACGGAAATTACTGTATTTTTCTTAAATGGTTTTCAAATGAAAGGTGTTATTGAAGACTTTGATAAATACATGATTAGCTTAGTTTCTCAAGGCAAACAACATTTGATTTACAAACATGCGATCAGCACTTTCACTGTGGATACAGAATCTACTGATTCAGAAGCTACAGGTGAAGGTGAAGAATAAGTTGTAATTAAAGTGCCAAGTTACTGACTTTTAGAGCGTAGTCCACGGTCAAAATGTATACGTAGCTTGCAAAATTCTCATCAATTTTTGCACTTTTGAACAAATAGAAGAAATGTTTGTAATAAAACAAAGCTTCAATATAGAACGATTGTCTATGACATAGTCATCTATATTGAAGCTTTTATTTATTTATAGAAGTTTTTCAATATCTTTTTCAATTTGAGCAGGTTTTTTCTGAGGTGAGAAGCGTTGAACAATATTACCTTCACGGTCTACTAAAAACTTAGTAAAATTCCATTTAATTTTTTCACTTAACATACCTTTAGCTTGACTTGTTAAATAACGAAACAATGGATGTTGGTTATCGCCTTTAACGTCAACTTTTTCGTGAATAGGGAATGTGACACCGTAGTTAATTTTACAATTTTGATTTGCTTCAGCACCAGAACCAGGTTCTTGACCACCAAACTGATTGCATGGGAAACCTAAAACAATAAATCCTTGGTCCTTATATTTATTATATAGTTCTTGTAATCCTTCAAATTGTGGTGTAAATCCACATTCACTCGCTGTATTAACGATAAGCATAACATCGCCTTTATATACATCTAATTTATAATTTTCACCATTAGATTTTTGAACTTCAAAATCATAAATATTTTCCATACTATCACCCTTTCAACTTAGCTTTAATTTAACATAGTTTTAGTCGTTAGTCTTTAAACTTGCTCTATGATAGAATATGTAAGACATGTTAAAAAAGGAGATGTATATCATGGCTCAGCAACACACTTATGATACTAAGAAAAAGCTAGAAACTGCTGTATTAGTTGGTGTACATGCTCAAAGTGATCATCAATATAATTTTGAATCTACAATGGAAGAATTAGAAGCTTTAGCGTTGACTTGTCAATTAGATGTTATAGGACAAGTCACTCAAAATAAAGATCAATTTGATTATAAATATTATGTTGGCAAAGGTAAGATTGATGAAATTAAAGCTTTTATAGAATTTCATGACATCGATGTTGTTGTGACAAATGATGAATTAACAACAGCACAATCGAAAACATTAAATGATAATTTGGGCATTAAAATTATCGATAGAACACAGCTCATTCTTGAAATTTTTGCTTTAAGAGCGCGTAGTAGAGAAGGTAAATTACAAGTTGAATTAGCTCAACTCGATTACTTACTCCCTAGATTACAAGGACATGGAAAAAGTTTATCTCGTTTAGGCGGGGGAATTGGTACGCGTGGTCCTGGTGAAACAAAATTAGAAATGGATAGACGTCATATTAGAACACGTATGAATGAAATTAAACATCAACTTAAAACAGTGGTCGAACATCGTGAAAGATATCGTAATCAACGCGAACAAAATCAAGTATTTCAAATTGCACTTATTGGCTATACCAATGCTGGAAAATCTTCTTGGTTTAATGTTTTAGCAAACGAAACGACTTTTGAAAAAGATTTACTATTTGCCACACTTGACCCTAAAACACGACAAATACAAATTAACAATGGGTTTAATTTAATTATTTCTGATACCGTAGGCTTCATTCAAAAGTTGCCTACAACGTTAGTAGCAGCATTTAAGTCGACATTAGAAGAAGCGAAAAGTGCTGATTTACTTCTACATGTCGTTGATGCAAGTCATCCAGAATATCGTGCTCAATATGATACGGTTAATCAATTGGTAAAAGACTTAGATATGGATGACCTTCCACAAGCAATCATTTTTAATAAAAAAGATCAATGTTCTGAAGAAACTGATGTACCGGTATCAGGCCATCCGTCTGTATTTGTATCAAGTCGTAATAGTGAAGATAAATTAAAAGTGAAGCAGTTACTGTTTGATCAAATAAAAGCGACTTTGTCATATTACGTAGAAACTGTATCTAGTGAAGATGCAGATAGATTATATTTTTTAAAACAACATACACTTATCGAAGAAATGAAATTTGATGAAAATAATGAAAGCTATATCGTTAAAGGATATAGAAAATAATTATATATAAAGGAAGATAAATTGCATGTCAGATATTCAACACATCGTTTCTAAAGTAGAAGAAACGTTAACACCCTTATTTAAAGAAATTGAAGAAACTGCTTATATCAATCAGGAAAAGGTTCTTAATGCATTTCATCATGTTAAAGCGAGCGAGAATGATTTAGTAGGTTCTACAGGATATGGTTATGATGATTTTGGACGTGATCATTTAGAAGAGATATATGCTCATACGTTTAAAGCAGAAGATGCACTTGTTAGACCTCAAATTATTTCGGGTACTCATGCAATTACATTAGCATTGCAAAGTACACTCAAATATGGCGATGAACTGATGTACATTACAGGTAGTCCCTATGACACCTTACTTGAAGTGATTGGTGTTAATGGTAATGGTATTGAAAGTCTCAAAGAGCATGGCGTGACATATAAAGAAGTTGCATTAAAAGATGGAATGATTGATGTTGAAACTGTTTTAAATACTATTTCGAAACAAACGAAAGTTATTGCTATTCAACGTTCAAAAGGGTATGGACAACGACCTTCAATTACAGTAGATGAAATAGAAACTGCTATTTCTCAAATTAAACAACGATATCCCAATGTAATTATTTTTGTGGATAATTGCTACGGAGAGTTTGTAGAGCGTCGAGAACCAATAGAAGTGGGTGCAGATTTAATTGCAGGGTCATTAATAAAAAATCCTGGTGGTGGATTAGCAAAAATTGGTGGTTACATTGCAGGACGAAAAGATTTAATCGAACGATGTGGTTATCGTTTAACTGCACCTGGGATTGGTAAAGAAGCGGGTGCTTCATTATTTTCATTGCAAGAAATGTATCAAGGATTTTTTTTAGCACCGCATGTAGTGGGTCAAAGCTTAAAAGGCTCACTATTTACAAGTTTACTTCTTGAAAAAATGAATATGAACACAGTTCCCAAGTACGATGCTAAGCGTACAGACTTAATTCAAACCGTTCAATTTGATACAAAAGAACAGATGATTGCATTTTGTCAAAGTATTCAACATGCTTCACCAATTAATGCACACTTTAGTCCTGAACCTAGTTATATGCCTGGTTATGAAGATGATGTCATCATGGCAGCAGGAACGTTTGTGCAAGGATCCTCTATTGAATTATCAGCAGATGGTCCGATTCGTCCGCCTTATGAGGCATATGTGCAAGGTGGTCTAACTTATGAACATGTTAAAATTGCAGTAACACGTGCGGTTATGAATTTAAAAGAACAGAATTTAATTTAAGTAGTATAATACAATATTCAAAAATAGATAGTAATAAACATAATGAGAGTGAATTTCCTTTTGTATATGGATTTATTTTATGATAATATATCATGGTTAATTATACGAGATACTAATGAATAAGAAGGTTTAAATCAATTATGAAAGAAAATTTTTGGAATGAATTACCACGTCCATTTTTCATTTTAGCGCCGATGGAAGACGTGACAGACATTGTTTTTCGACATGTAGTAAGTGAAGCAGAGAGACCGGATGTATTTTTTACTGAATTTACAAATACGGAGAGTTTTTGTCATCCAGAAGGGATACATAGTGTACGAGGACGTTTAACATTCAGTGAAGATGAACAGCCTATGGTTGCTCATATATGGGGTGATAAGCCAGAGCAATTTAAAGAAATGAGTTTTGGTTTAGCAGATATGGGCTTTAAAGGTATTGATTTAAATATGGGCTGTCCTGTCGCAAATGTTGCCAAAAAAGGTAAAGGGTCTGGGTTAATTTTACGACCAGAAAGAGCAGCTGAAATTATTCAAGCAGCCAAGGCAGGTGGACTACCTGTTAGTGTTAAAACACGTCTAGGTTATTATAATATAGAGGAATGGAAAGAATGGTTAAGACATGTGTTTAAGCAAGACATTGCAAACTTATCTATCCATCTTCGTACACGTAAAGAAATGAGCAAAGTCGATGCACATTGGGAATTAATTGAAGCCATTAAAGAAATGCGCGATGAAGTGGCGCCTCAAACATTATTAACTATCAATGGTGATATTCCAGATAGACAAAAAGGTATGGAACTTGCGACGAAATATGGTATTGATGGAGTTATGATAGGAAGAGGCATTTTCCATAATCCTTTTGCATTTGAGAAAGAGCCACGCGAACATACAAGTAAAGAACTCTTGGATTTATTTAGATTACATTTAGAGTTATTTGAAAAGTATTCAAATGAAGAAACACAACAATTTAAAAGTTTACGACGTTTCTTTAAAATTTATGTGCGAGGTATTAGAGGTGCAAGTGAATTACGGCATCAATTAATGAGTACAGAAACTGTGGATGAAGCTCGAGCATTACTTGATGACTTTGAAGCAAATATGGAAGATAACCATTAATGAAACTTAAATTTTTAAAACTTAACAATAAGAATACGCTATCGTATTGATGTCTTGAAAAATAATTTTTAAATAGTAAAAAGCCTGTAGATAACTGTATCTATGGGCTTTTACGTTTATATGTAAGAAATATTTAATTTTCATGTCAGAAAACCTAACATATTTTTGTATTTCATATTAATCTATGCTAAATTATAGACAAGTTCAAAAGTAGAGGTGAGGTTATAGTGTCTAACGATACAATAAGACGTAATATGGCCGTGTTCTCTATGAGTGTTGTTTGTAAATTGACAGAGCTCACAGCAAGACAAATACGTTATTATGAAACACATGAACTCATTAAGCCCGAACGTACCGAAGGAAATAAAAGGTTATTCTCGATGAATGACTTAGAGAGACTGTTAGAAATTAAAACGTTAATTGAAAAAGGTTTTAATTTAAAAGGTATTAAACAAATAATTACAAATAATCAAGGGCACTTAACTACTGATGAACAAGAGACGAGAAAAAGAATGATTGTAGATGCAACTCAGAAACCGCGCAGTGAAGCTTTACCGATAAACCGTGGCGATTTATCACGATTTATTAATTAATAACTTGGAGGATGTCTACCATGCCAAAACATACTTTTACAAAAGAGGATATTCGCAAATTTGCAAAAGAGGAAAACGTAAGATATTTAAGATTACAATTCACTGATATCTTAGGTACAATTAAAAATGTTGAAGTTCCAGTAAGCCAATTAGAAAAAGTGTTAGATAATGAAATGATGTTTGACGGATCTTCAATCGAAGGTTTCGTACGTATTGAAGAATCAGATATGTATTTATACCCAGATTTAGATACTTGGGTTATCTTCCCTTGGACAGCAGGTCAAGGCAAAGTAGCACGTTTAATTTGTGATGTTTATACAACTGATGGTGAACCATTTGCTGGGGACCCACGTACGAACTTAAAACGTATATTAAAAGAAATGGAAGACTTAGGTTATACAGATTTCAACTTAGGGCCTGAACCAGAATTCTTCTTATTCAAATTGGATGAAAAAGGTGAACCAACATTAGAATTAAATGATAATGGCGGTTACTTCGACTTAGCACCAACTGACTTAGGTGAAAATTGTCGTCGTGACATCGTCCTTGAATTAGAAGATATGGGCTTTGATATCGAAGCAAGTCATCATGAAGTAGCACCAGGTCAACACGAAATTGACTTCAAATATGCAGATGCAATTTCAGCATGTGACAACATTCAAACATTTAAATTAGTTGTTAAAACAATTGCACGTAAACATAATTTACATGCGACATTTATGCCAAAACCATTATTTGGTGTAAATGGAAGTGGTATGCACTTCAACGTATCTTTATTCAAAGGTAAAGAAAATGCATTCTTTGATCCAAACGGCAAAGATCAATTAACTGAAGATGCTTATCACTTTACTGCAGGTATCTTAAATAATGCACGTGGATTTACGGCAGTATGTAACCCATTAGTCAATTCATATAAGCGTTTAGTACCTGGTTACGAAGCACCATGTTACATTGCTTGGAGTGGTAAAAACCGTTCTCCATTAGTACGTGTACCTACTTCAAGAGGTCTATCAACTCGTATTGAAGTACGTTCAGTTGACCCTGCTGCTAACCCATATATGGCTTTAGCTGCGATCTTACAAGCTGGTTTAGACGGTATTAAAAACAAAACTAAAGTACCAGAACCAGTAAACCAAAATATCTATGAAATGAATCGTGAAGAACGTGAAGCAGTAGGTATTCAAGATTTACCATCTACACTTTACACTGCATTAAAAGCAATGCGTGAAAACGATACAGTTAAAAAAGCATTAGGCAATCACATCTATAATCAATTTATTAATTCTAAATCTATCGAATGGGACTATTACAGAACTCAAGTTTCTGAATGGGAACGCGATCAATATATGAAACAATACTAATCGCTAAGCAAAAAGGGGAGAGACTTAGGGATACAAGGAGTTAAGGCACTTGCCTTAGCTTCTTTTTTGTTTGAAAACTGGGCAACTAAATCATAAAAATTAGAGCGATTTTGAGAAACTGGGCAACTATTGGGCAACTAAAGTTAAAAAACATTCTTTATATACTTCTCGAAATTTTCTTTAGCGTCATCATTCATTTTTTTAGTTACATGACTATATACTTCACTCGTAATGGCTTCAGATTTATGACCTAAGCGTTCCTGGATTACTTTCATAGGTACATTGCTTTCTAGAAGTAGCGTAGCATGTGTATGTCTTAGTTTATGAATACTTAATCTATTATCTTTACCTAGTAATTTTCCAGTAACATACATCATAGTATTATGAGTTGTTGAGCGTGGTAATGGTTCACCAAACTCATTACAGAAAATATAATCGTAAGAATTATTATAGAAATCCGCATTAACAATTTTGTTACTATTTTGTAGATTCTTAAGTTTAAACAGTTCTTTAGCTAACTCATCTGAAATAAAAATAACTCTGTTTTCTTTATTTTTAGTGGGTCCAAATTTATTAGACTTTTGATTATACGATTTAGTAATTGATAATGTTTTAAGTTTTCTATCATAATCATTCCAATTTAAAGCACTAGCTTCACCAATTCTCATACCAGTTTCTATTAGCGTTCTAAATAAAAAATATTGATATACATCTCTTTTACGTACCATATCTAAAAATGGTTTAATTTTATCTTTAGGTAGATATTTAGCTTTTTCTTGTTGTTTCAAATCTATATGTTGCAAGGTTATACCATCACATGGATTGTGATGAATGAGTCTGTCATATTTAGCTCTTTCTAAGCTACGCTTTAATAGATTATGTGTTTTAGATAATGTGGATTTACTATAACCTTTTTCAATTAAGTAATTGATAAAACTTTGATGTATAGAGGGAGTAATGTCTTTTATATTTATATCGTTATAAAAGTCTAATATTCGTTTCTTCGAGAATTGTTCAATGTCAAAACTACTATCGCTTATCTTATTTTTTCTCCAAGTTTCAAGATAGTAATCGAGCCATTCTGTTAGAGTATAATTTTTTTCTTCTTTATAGCCTTTATTAATCTTACTTTCTAGTTCTATTGCAGCGCGTTTAGCTTCTTGTTTCGTTCTAAAGCCTGATTTACTAATATATTTTTTTCTTCCTAAATTATCATTATAATGAATTTTAAAACGCCATTTACTACCACGTTTTTCGAATGATGCCATGTAAATCATCTCCTAGTTGTTAATTCTTGTTGTATAAAAATAGGGTAGACAAGCTACCCATAATTATTATTTATAAGTATTATTAAAACTTTCAGCATATTTCGCTGGATTATCATAGATTTCATTTTTATACTTTTCAATATTATTGATAGCATCTTCATTCCATCTACTCGAAGCTACACGGGTACCATTAATTTTTATTCCAATATTAGCTGATTTAACGTCAGTATTTGCTTTGTTGATACCAATGAGCGTTTGAGCTATAGCTTGATTTATAGTCTTTTTAGTCATATTTTTAGTTAAGTTATGGTCAATTGATATTAAAATATTAGTATTAGTACCAAACTGACCTAATTCTTGGACTTTTCCTAGATGTAATTCATTTTCAACTGAATTTCTTAGTTGATTAGTTTGATTTTCGCTATTATCAATAATTACATCCTTAGTTTTTATCGAATTTTTTTCATTGTTAATTTTAGGATCTTCATTTGTATTTGAAGCGGGGATTTCAATTTTATTACTATCTTTAGTTTCCTGTTGGTGATTTGATGTATCGGATTCTTCATTTGAATCAATATTTGGTAGTATTAAGGTGATAACGAAAAATATTGTGAATATTAAAGATATGATTACTTTTGTCGACTTTTTAAAGAAAGTATATCGCCATATTAAAAATACTCCTAATGGAAAGAAAAATGTTAAGGACAAAAATATAAACCAATTTTTTTTATAAAATGGTGTTTTTTCTAGCTGCATAATTCATCACTCCTGTATAATATAAAGCTAATTGTCGTTTAACAATATTTTAAGAAATGCGAGATTGGGATATTTATAGTTGTAAAAATAAATAGTTTGAAGAATTTGATAGGTAGGTAATTCAAAAAAATTGCTTAGTTTTTGGAGGGTATTGCAATTATAAATCTCTATAGCTTTTTGAATTTTCATAAGAGGAACTAAATAACTTATGTTTTGATTTAAATTTTTAAGAATAGAATACGATTTCCTAAAATCAGTATTCGAAGACAATTTAGTATTTATATATAAATTTTTATCTACTATCAAACACTCTAACTTTTCAGGCATCTCTTTATACTCAATATTAATGCCCTCAATCAACTCCTTGAATTGATGCATAATTTTCACTCCTTTATATAATAATGTTTTGAAACTTAGTTTTTTCTTTTATAGCCTCATCTCCAATTTAAAAGTAAAATTATGCATAATTTAATTTATAAAAAAAGAGACACAATTATACTAACTAAAAAAATTAGTAATAAATTAGCGTCTCTTTTTATTTATCGCCTTTATTATCTCTCTTACTTATCAAGTAATGAATAAAATTTTCTATTTCTTTTAATTCTTCTTCGGTTACATCCGAATTAATTAAAGCTGATACTTGATGTTTTTGCATAGTAGTTTTTTCTTCAGTTAATTCAGATTTTGTTACATTAAAGTAATCAGAAAGTTGTTGAATTCTTTTTATTCTAGGATATTTTAATTCTTGAATCCAATTAGATATAGTGGGTTGAGTAACTCCAATAGCCTCTGCAAGTTCCTTCTGATCTATATTTTTGTTTTTCATTAATCTTTGAAGATTTTCAGAAAAAATTTTTCTAGCACTTTTATTACTCATATTAAAACTCCCTTAATATTACTTAATGTAATATTAAATTACCATAAGTGATATAAATACACAATAGTTTTTCATTACTTTTAATAACAAAAAATAACTTTTTATATTGACACGCTACAAAAAGTAATATAAAGTTATTTTAAAGAAAGCGAGGTGTTAAGTATGCCAGAACAATTAACTATTAAAAAATGGAGATTATTAAAAGATTTAAGACAACAAGATGTAGCAGATAAATTGGGGGTAGCTAGAAAAACAGTAGGGTATTGGGAAAAAGAAGACGCAAATGTAAGTAATGTTGTAATTTATGCTTTAGCGAAATTATTCAATATTGAAATTGACCAAATAAAAGTTTAGATATTTTTTTATTTCTTGTATAACTTTTAATAACTTTTAATTTGGGAAAGGTGTTTTAATGAGCAATATATCTATTGAAATTGACAATGACTTTATTAATCAACTAGTGCAAGAAAAAGTAGAAAGTATTTTAAGCAACTATAAAAGAGAAGTTGCTGCAGTGGATATTAAAGATTTAGTGACTATCACAGGTCTTAGTAAATCTACTCTAGTTAACAAAATTGTAGTTGAGCCTGAAATTGTTGAAATAACAAGACGAGTTGGCACAAGAGTTTTGTATCTATATCCGCAAGTATTAGAAGCATATCAAAAAATACTTAATCGCATAAATAACTAAGGAGGTGATGATATGACTAAGGAAACTAAAGTAACGCTCATTACTGGATTTACATTTATAACAATATTCTTTGCCTTAATGATTGCAGAAGTATTTATCACACGAGCAACTGCATACGCACTATTCGCATCTTTATTTATGTATTTATTTTTTGATAAGTATTTCTTTGAACAAAAAAAGACTGAATGCTAACGGCAATTAGCAAACAGTCGAACAAATTTCAAATAAAATTCAAATCAATTATATCACAGGAGAACAAAATGAAATATAAGCTATTAAAAATTGCTAACGAATTAAACGATTTAATTATGCATAGTAAAGAGCACATTAAATGTGATTTTAGTACTGGTGAATGTAAAAACGAAGTGAAGGTTTTTCTTTTTCACTATTCAGATAGATATAAAAATAACTGTGAAATTATTACCTTTTTTGAACATTACGAAGGTAAAAATATATTAGAGAATTTTGAATTAGCCAAGAAAGTAATTAAAGGAGAGTGCTTAATCAATGCCGAGTTTATTTGACTTATCAGCTGACTACCAACAAGTTTATAACCTTATCGCAGAACAAGAAGATGAGCAAATTCTAAAAGATACATTAGCGAGTATTAATGACGCTATCGAAGACAAAGCAGATGGATATGTAGCAGTTATCAGAACATTAGAAAGTGATAATAAAGCAATAGATGAAGAAGTAAAACGTCTTCGACAACGTAAGACTTCTAATCAAAATGGGGTGAAGCGATTAAAAGAAAGTTTACAAGAAGTTATGGAGAAAACTGGAAAAGTGAAATTTAAAACAGCACTTAACTCGTATAGTATCGCAAATAATCCACCTAGTATCGAAGTAACTAATGAAAGTCTAATTCCTAAAAGTTACTGGATTGTACAAGCACCTAAATTAAATAAAAAAGAAATGTTAGCCGACATTAAAAATGGCATAGAAATCAAAGGTGCAGAAGTTATACAAACTAGAAGTTTAAGGGTGAGATAGATGGAAGAAGTAACTCAAGAATTAAATTTATTTCAAAAAATAGCAGACGTAAAAGCTAATATTGATGGTTTTACTAAAGACGCAAAAAGTTATAACTATTCATATGTAAGTGGATCTCAAGTATTACATAGAATAAGAAATAAGATGATTGAAAATAATTTATTACTCATTCCAAAAACAACTGAAGAAAATTATAAACAAATACAAGTTACCCGCTTCAATCAAAAAGCTAAACGTGAAATTACAGTTACAGAATTTGTAGTTGAAATGAAACTTACTTATGTATGGATCAATGCAGATAAACCTGAAGAACAATTAGAAATACCATTTTATGCAGTAGGTCAACAAGATGATGTGTCAAAAGCACATGGTACAGGACTTACATATGCAGAACGATATTTCTTAATGAAATTCTTCAATATTCCAACTGATGAAGATGATGCAGATGCTAAAGAAAAACAAGAAAAGTACGCAAATTCAAGTAATCAATTAAAAGACATACTACGAGATGAAGTAAATAAATTTATACAAATAGTAGAAAATAGCGGACTTTCAGAAAAATATAAAGATGAAATAAGCAAATTGAAAATGATGGATGTAAACACTTTAGATAAACAACAGATTATTAAAACTAGAAACTTAATCCGAAGATGGCTAGGAGGAATTGAATCATGATAAACAAAGTAGTTATAGTAGGAAGATTGACTAAAAATCCTGAATATAGAACAACGCCTAATGGAATTAGCGTTTCGACTTTTACCTTAGCAGTAAATAGGACATTTACTAATTCAAATGGAGAACGTGAAGCGGATTTTATCAATGTAGTTACATTCAAAAAGCAAGCAGACAACGTAAATAATTATTTAAGTAAAGGTTCACTTGTTGGAGTAGAAGCACGTATTCAGACACGTAATTATGAAAATAATGAAGGACAAAGAATATATGTCACTGAAGTTGTAGCTGAAAGAGTTCATTTTTTAGATAGTAAAGGTAATAGTCAACAAAATAACTCATCTCAACAACATAGACAAGTATTAGCAGGAAATGCTCCATTTGCTAATGCTAATGGTCCGATAGAGATTAGTTCGGATGATCTCCCGTTTTGATAAGGTGATTGGATGAACGAAGAATGGAGAGATGTTGTAGGTTACGAAGGTATTTACGAAGTCAGTAACAAAGGTAGAGTAAGAACTCATAAATATAAAACTACTTATACAAAGAAACACGGTGTTAGACATTGGAGGCAACGTTATTTAAAAGATAAAACACCTAATGGAAGAAATGTAAGAGTGGCACTTTGGAAAGATGGGAAACCAAACTATTACTTAGTCCATAGGTTAGTTGCAAAAGCATTTATACCAGTTGTGAAAGACAAGAACTGTATCAATCATATAGACGGAAATCCTAAAAATAATAATGTAGAAAATTTTGAATGGTGCAATCACTTAGAAAATAATATACACGCTTTAGAAACAGGATTAACAACTACTAATATGGCTGTAAAACTAATTAATCACTTAGATATTGAATACGAGTTTATCAGCATGAGTAGAGCAAGTGAATTCTTAGGCAGGAATAAAGGCTATGTAAGTAGCCGGTTAAAAAATAATTGTTCAAAGTTAACCGATGTAAATGGCAATAATTACAAAGTAGAGAAGTTGATATAGATGCCTAAAATAAGAAATTACATTACTCAAGATGACGGTACAACTACTGTCATTATTGAGAATGTAGAAATAGATAATAAAACATCATTATTGCTTGATAATGATTTAGAAGTAGAATGTGAAGTTAAACTAGTTGATCCATTCCTAATCACTGATAAGCAGCGTCGAAAAGTTTTTGCGCTTTGTAATGATATAGAGAGTTATACAGGCCAACCTAGAGAATATATGAGAGAAATGTTTCAAGACTACGTAACTTTCTTATACGGGTATGATAAACATATTTCTTTAAGCAATTGTTCAAGAGAGCAAGCTAGACAAGTTATAGAAGTGATACTGGACTGGGTGTTTCATAATAATATCCCACTTAACTACAAAACAAGTGACTTACTCAAAAACGATAAATCTTTTCTGTACTGGGCAACGGTTAATCGTAACTGTGTAATTTGTGGTAAGCGTGGAGAGTTAGCACACTATGAAGCGGTTGGTAGAGGCATGAATAGAAATAAAATAGAACATTATGGTAAGCGTGTATTAGCGCTATGTAGAGAACATCATCAAGAACAACATTCAAGTGGTATTAAAACGTTTAATAATAAATACCACTTGAATGATAGTTGGATAGCGGTAGATGAAAGGCTGAATAAAATGTTGAAAGGTCAAAAGGTGAATTTTATCTATTAGATTTATTATAGGAAACTATAAAAATTATGACGTAGAAACACATAGCTCTATATTCATGTGGGATAAAGGGGAGCAAGACGTTAGCTAGGAAAGTAATATAATGATTAGTTAATTCATCAATTTCTTCGCCAATGTGACTTAACAACCATCCTTTAAACATTGAATCTATAGCATTTTGTAGTTTACCATTTTCAGATGTATTTATCACGTCATCTCTAATTTCTCCAAACTCTTTAAAAGTATTGAATGAATTTGTAATTACTGGCTCCCACTTTATTTGTCTAATCGAATTATTATAAAAAAGTGTATTTTTAACATATTCATATCTTAAAATTTTAAACGAGTTATCGATTAAATCTGAATTAATATTCATATCTATTGATCGTTTTATTCGTTCAAGTACCGAATTAGAAAACAAACTACTTTTGAATTGATTTTGATAGTTTTCAATCATCTTATTTATTTGTATTAATTGCTTAGCGTTAATCCTAGAAGCTACTTTAGCAGGATTGGAATAAAAGGCATTTTCAAATGGAAAGTTCTTTGGAAGTGCATTATTAATTGTTTTTAAGTCGTTCATCAATGTTGGATTACTATTATAAAAATTTAATAAAGGTTTAATTTGAGGCATAAGTGAATCAATAGTTACAATAGTACGTTTGTAACTGGGAGAATTAGTAACTTCTAAAGCTTTTTTAACTGTAGAAGATAAATGAACATTGTGAGCATTAATATTATTTATTTGTTTTTGAATTAAATACGAATAATTTTTATACATTAAATGCACCGCCTATATATATTTAAAAGCTTACTTAAATTATATCAGAAAGGAGAAATTAAATTGTCTAATCAATTAATAGATGATTATCCTATTTTAGTCTTGCCAAAGCTTGCAGAGAAAATTGGATTAAATGAAGCAATTATATTACAACAAATTCATTATTGGTTAAAAGAAAGTAAACATTTCTATGATAATAAAATTTGGGTTTATAATTCATATCCTAACTGGGTTAAACAATTTCCGTTTTGGAGTGAACGTACTATTCGAAGAACTTTCGGAAGCTTAGAAAAGAAAAATCTAGTTTATGTAGGTAACTATAATAAAGCAGGTTTTGATAGAACGAAATGGTATTCAATAAATTATAGTAATTTAGAAAAACTAGTGGCCACATCATCAGGACAAAATGGCCCGACGATAGTGACAAAATGGCCTGATGCAAAAGGACAAAGTGGCCCTACCAATACCAGGGACTACACAGAGACTTCGTCAGAGACTACTCATAATAGCGCAACTGATGTTACGCAAGTTCAATTTAACCAATGGTGGAATTTATATGATAAGAAACTAGATAAGAAGAAAGCATTCAGCTTATTTAAATCAGCGCTTAAAAAGCATAAGTTCGAAACTATAATGAATGGAACTCAAGCATATCTTAAAACAATTACTAATAAGCAATATCAGAAATATCCTAAAACATTTTTATCGCAAGAAAGTTTTCTAAATGATTATTCTGAAAAAATTGATAAAAACACAAATCAATATACTGAAGCATTTGAAAGAGCTGCACAATCTGATATGGAAAATCTACCGTTTTAAAGGAGTGATATCATGCAAGCATTTAAAAATATAGCTAAACCACCTAAATTTAAAAGTAAGGTTATTAAAAAAGAAAAAGGTTTGAAGTGTGAAAAGTGTAGTCGTAACTATGACTACTACGAGTTTGAAAAACAAGATGGATCAATACAAAAAGTCAAATTTGGTTGTGATTGTGAGATGAAAGAGTTTGCTAGACAATCAACTGAGAACTATCACAAGAAACAAAAACGTATAAAAGCTAAGAAGATATTTAAACAATCTATTATCAATCAGTCACTAGCAAATGCTACATTTGATAATTATGAGATAGATGATAATACTCAACCACAATTAGCTAAAGCAAAACGCATATGTAAAAAATACGCTGATAGCTTCAACTTAGACAATAAGCAATCATTACTCATCCAAGGTTCATTTGGAACAGGGAAATCACACTTATCTATGAGTATCGTTAAAGAAATTAAAGCAAAAGGTTTTACTGTTCTCTATATGAATGTACCACATCTTATTTCAACAATTAAAAATACATATAACAACGATACTAATATGACTGAACAAGAATTAGCAAAAATCATTAGTGATGTAGATTTGATGGTGTTTGACGACTACGGAATTAATATGAATGATTTTGCTACCAGCAAGATGTTTGAATTGATAGAAAGTCGTATTGGTAAACACAATATATTCACTACTAACTTAGATGAAAAAGAAATGACTAGAAGTAAAGATTTGCAACGTATATTTAGCAGAATCATGAGCAATACAACGCTAATCAAAATGGATGGTCAAGATTATAGAACTAAGGGGCTGAGATTTTGATGACAAAAGACAATATTAAGCTAATACTTGACTGTTCAGATGTTTATGCTCAGAAATTAATTAGATGGTCAAATTGCAATGAAAAGGCATTAGTCAACCTAATTAATCAGAAATTAGAAGAACGTCGAAAAAGAGAGGCTATGGTTGAATATGGGGCTTAAAGAAAATCAACCTAATGCTTATGATTTATTTGAAAGTGATGGTTGGCCTTTGTTGAGAGTGCTACCTAGAGATGATGGCTCTTTCTACTTAACCAACTTAGGTGGTATGGCTGAAAAGCACTTTAAACAGTTTGTAACAAAAGATGAACTAGCAGAGATGAAACGAAAACATAAATTATTTAAGCAGAAAGAGTTACAACATCAAACAACCATAGATGAATTTCTGTTGTAGGAAGTGAACAACTTGAGAATAGAGATTAAATTTAATGAAAATTTTAAAGCACCTATTGGATCACCTAGGCCACGATTTAGAAACGCTGGAAGATTTGTACAAACCTATATGCCAACTTCCTATATGAATCATAAAGATTATATTAGAAAACAAATGCCTAAATTATTACTTACTAGCAGTTTAAAAGTATCGTTATTTTTCTACTTTATCCCTCCAAAAAGTTGGAGTAAAAATCAAAAATTACTAGCGATAGGCCAGTATAAAAGGACAAAGCCTGATATAGATAATTTAATAAAAACTGTACTGGATGCAGCGAACAATAGATTGTGGAAAGACGATAATCAAATTGTAGAAATTTATAGTTTTAAACAATACGCAGAACGACCAAAAATCATCTTAGAATTGGAGGAATTATAAATGACAAGAGAAAAAATAAAGTCGATACCTAGAGTGTATTTGAATGGTAAAAGTTACCGATTATGTGATGTATATAAATATTTTCCAGTATCAGATACGGCGGTAAGACGACGATATAAAAAAGGATTACGTGGTTCAGAATTAATTTATGGTAAGGGAGTCTATAAGTATGACACAAACCTATGAACGTAATGAAGGTAGATTATCTGATGAAGAATATATGCAACTCATAAGAATAAGAGCAGCAAATGAAAGAGCGTTAAGGAACGAACGTAGGCAACAAAGAATAAATCATCGTATTAGATGTGAACAGTTACTTAAAGAACATAGAGTCAGTAGCAAGTGGTTTAGGTATCTAGTAGAGAATGATATTTTCCCGAAAGTTAGAAGGTAATGAAAATGCAGAATATTAGAATAATTGATTTAAATACAAATGACATTGTCAAATTTCAACTCACTACAAAAGAGTACAAAACATCACATACTGGAATAGTCAAACGTGTATATGCAAAGAATGAAGGTATGCAAACAAAGTGGTATACAGATGTAGAAAATGCTAATGGTAAAAAGTTTACCATTAATGATAATTACGACTTTATGAAAGTGAATGAACCTTTTATTCGTAAAGTTGACATGGTAGACCAGCCATCACACTATCAATTCGATAAGTTTAACGCACATGCCATTATTGAAGCGGTTGGAAAAACTTATAAATCCGCTTCAGTTTTTTATCACGTAGGCAATGCACTTAAATACTTAATGCGATCACCTAGAAAAAATGGTTTAGAAGATTTAAAGAAAGCGAAACAAAGTATTGAGTTTGCTATCAAAAGTTGGGAGGAGTAAGTATGGTGTATATGTACGAGCCATTTACTCATACCGTAACAAAAACAACATTAAAACATTTGCACCATATTACTGATATCCCACTTAATACATTGTGTTACCAAAAAGAGAATGGCGTGTATAACGAGAAGCTAAGATGCTTTTTTACTGACTCATTACCTAGATTGAAAAAGAAACAAAAGTTTAATGAAAAAGTAAATCCAAAACATGAAATATGGAAGTATAGTGACAAGTACGATCTATACGTAAGCAATCTAGGAAGAATGAGATTACCGAATGGCAAATTTAAATTTGGTAATGGATGTAAAGGTGTATTAACAGTGATTTATAAAAATAAGAAATACCGTGCTGCAGATATCGTATTTGAAACATTTATCAAAAATTTAAAGAGTGGCTACCATGCTTATCCGAAAGATAGTAAATACAACAATATTACTGCAGATAATTTATTCTCAACGACCTTCAAAAAATATAGATTATATCGCAAGAATGACGGTAGAGCCAAAGCACTCTATCTCATTGATAGTAATAACGAAATCGTAGAAGAATTTGCTAGTACGGTAGAAGCATCTAGCATGTTATTTATTGATAGACGTCATATTGCGAGAAGGTGCAATAATCGTTGTGTGAATAAAGGACTGATGTATATGTGGGCAGATGAATATGAGGAATTGAACGCATGAGTAGTGTCCTAAAGTTAAATGAAACAGTAAAACAGACATACAAGTATCAAACAAAAGGTAAATCGCCTACTGAAGTTCAGCACGAACTAAAGGCTATGGGCATTGAAGGGTTTGTTATTCGTATGACAAATATACATGTAACAATACGAGTGTCCAAAGAAAATAAAATTATAAATAGGAAGTGTTTAAGGGATGGAAGCAGTAGAAAATAAGTTTTTATCTAATAAGAACTACATTAGACATCAAAGACTTTATGATGGAATGCAATATCTATTTAAAACAGATGATACAGATAATTATTTCAGTGTAGTGAAACATCAAATTTCTTACGGATATAAAGAAGGTTTATATGAACTTGCAAAATGTAAACAAATCAATGGAATAAATCATCTTATAAGTGAACCAATCGGATATCTTTCAGTAGAAAAAGTATTGAAAATTATTAATGGAGAAGAAAAAATGACTAACACATTAGATCAATTAGTAAAACAAGTTGAAACATGGAGCGTAGATAAAAACTTACACAATGGTAATTCAGATAGACAAACACTTAAATTCTATGAAGAAGCGGGTGAAATAGCTGCAGCATTATCTCGTGGACAAATGGACGCATTAAAAGATGGGATAGGCGATACTGTAGTGACATTAATAATCTTAGCACAACAACAAGGTTGGACTTTAGAAGAATGTTTACAATACGCCTATGATGAAATTAAAAATAGAAAAGGTAAAACTATTAACGGTACTTTTGTTAAGGATAGTGATTTAAATTAGGTTTATATATTAGCTTTATTTTTATGTTTTTCAATTAAGTCTGCTATGGAAAGTAAGAAACCATCTTCAGTTTCAATATGAGAAGAAATTATTCCACGAGATGTTCTTAATTCTAAGTTATTTCCTTGATAGAAATAAAAATTATGTTCTAATTCAAAATAACAATAAAAGCGAGTTGCTCCATAACTTTCAATACGAATAGGTATTTGATGAGTCTTAAGCTTAGGTCCATGTTTAGTAGAAAGAATTATTCTTTCATCTGTACTGCATATATTTTTATTGATAGAAATACCTGTAATAGAAATAGGCTCTGAAGAATTATTGATGATTTCAAAATGCGCATAAAAGTCACCGCCTGGAATGAAAAAACAGTTTGTTATTTGATAATTAAGACTAAATTTTTGTCTTTCCCAAGTACGTAAAACATTATAAGCACTTACGAATAATGATAATAAAGCTATAAATAAAGAACCAATACTAATGAATAACAATTTGAAAATCTCCTTTTATTTGATATAAGAAATTAAATTAATACCTTAACTATTATTAAAGCATTTTCCATACTAAAGATTAATTAAAGAATCGAGGAGTAAAAATGACAGAATTAACAATTATAATTTTAACAACAATTTTTACATTAATACCTTTTTGTTTATATAGCTATTTAAGTAATAAAATATTAAAAATTTGTTTATTCTTAATCGCAGAAGTAAGTTTAAGCATAGCGATTACATATGCAAGTTCATATCATTATTTAGAAATATTAATCACATTACTATTTCTAGTATCTCTATTTGAAATAGCCGAATTAAAGATTAAGACTAGAGAATTACGAGTAAATATGATTGGTACACAGAACGCAGTATATTCTATTAAGACATTAGATCTAGGAGTTAAAGAGGGAGTAGTTAAAGATTATATTATTAGAGTGATGGATAATAATGATGAATTCATTGAAATAATGCAGCAACGGATTAATGAAAAGTTTTATGTGATTGAAGCAGGGAGTAGAGAAGAAGCTATTGAAAGATATAAACAGTTAAAAAAACATTCTAGTTAAATATTTAATTGTAGTTTACAATTAAATGAAAAAGGAGATTTTTAATGTGAATTATAATATGTTTTGTCTTTTAGCTACTGAAAGTGGTGCTCAAGCATCTAATTTGGCTACTATAATAAGTGGTGTTATCAATGCAGTAGCTGTTATTATTGTATATTTATTAACTAAAAATTTTCAAAAAAAGCAAGATGAAAAATCTCAGGAATTTCAAGAGATGCAAGCAAAAGAGGCAAAAGATTTTCAGAAAAAACAAGATGAAGAATCTCAAAAGTTTCAAGAAAGAACAGCTAAAGAATCACATAAATTTCAAAAAGAATTAGCGGAAGAATCAAGAAAATTTCAAGAAAAACTAAATGATGATAACTTTGAGCGTAGAATAAAAGAAGAAAGACCTTATATAGTAGTTGAATCTCCTGAATTAATATTCCAATATGATTCTACTTATACCAAAGACTTGTTAAATGTAAAGTGGGTTTATGAAGATGATATTCAAAAACAACTACTTGGAACAGATTATGAGTATAATATTAGAGTATATTTGAGATTTAGAAATATTGGAAAAAGTATGGCTAAAAAGATAGAAGTTGTAAATACTTATATTAATGCAGATGAAAAATTAAAAAAATTTGACGAATCTCATAAGCTTCCACATGAATTGAAAAGAGGAGAAATAAATGGAAATACAACAGTATATAGATTATATGAAGAAGATAAAGATTCTCCGAAAGTAGTGAGTTTTAATAATGAAGATGAGATGCCACATCATTATAAATTTGATTTACTTAAAAGTAATGATTTTATAAAAGTTTCAATAAATGAATCAGATTTGAAGTTAATAAATTATTTTTTATTTTATACTTATGCTTTAATTCATTTACCTAAATTGAAGTTTTCTATTACATATTTCGATCAATATGATAATTTTTATAAGGATAATTTTAACATAATATTAAGGCCAATTAATACAGCTATAAATCCGGGAAAATTAAGTGATGATTATAAAAATGATAAGAGTATATTAATAACTGCTGAAATTGAAAATACGTAGTTTTAGAATGGAGGTCAGAAATGTCTACAACTTATGAAATTAAACCTGGAACCTTCAAATATATAGAATCAGAAATATATAGTCATTCTGAAAATAAAAAAGAAATAGATAGACTAAGATTGGCGATATTAAATCCTAGCAAACCAACAGATGAAAATATTATCTATGGTCCATTAGAAAAAGGATTACCAGTTAGAACAACAGAAGTCATGGCAACACGATTGCTCACGAACAAGATGCTGCGTAACCTAGAAGAAATGGTTGAAGCAGTCGAGTATGTGTACAATAGATTGTCTGATGATCGTAAGAAAGTTATTGAGTTAAAGTACTGGAATAAAGACAGGAAACTAAAGATGGAACAGATTGCTAGTGAATGTCATATGCACCGCAATACTGTATCAAGTATTAGAAGAAACTTTGTAAAGGCAGTAGCTATGCATGTGGGAATGAAATAAGTTTGTGCATTAATTGTGCATTTGAAATGTATTTTAAATATATTATGATAGTGTGGATTAGATAGACTTATACACTAAGACGAATACTTATCAGAAGGCGTATCATTTATGTGGTACGTCTTTTTATTATACCTATAAAGGTGGTGTAGGTATGGCTAGAATTGTAGGTAAAGGTAAGAACGGACGTAAGCAATATGAGTATGACTGGTTCTATCATTCAAAAGCTTGGAGCAAGTTAAGGAATATGGCACTTGATAGGGATAACTATCTATGTCAGAAGTGTCTAGCACATAACAAGATAACCAATGCTAAGATAGTCCATCACATTGTTTACGTAGATACTGATTTTACTAAAGCATTAGACCTGGATAATTTAATATCAGTGTGCCAGGACTGTCATAATAAAATTCATGCTAACGATAACGACAAAACGAACGAGAGAAATGTAAGAGTGATGAAAGTTTAAAAATTAAAATTGTTTTGAATTTCAAAATAAATAATTTTTGTACCCCCCTACCAAGCGAGCAAAAAGCGATTCTGACGGGGACCGGCGGGGGGTCCTTCGTTCGCAATGCGGATAACTTTTTCATGAAAGGGGGTTAACTATGAAAATAACAAAAAATAAGCTAATTCAATATATTGATGATTATCAAAAATCTGATGACATACTTATTTCTTTATATTTAGAAACTTACGAATTTTATTGTCGATTAAGAGATGAATTAAAAGATAGTGATTTAATGTTGAGTCATACAAATAAAGCAGGTGCAACAAATATTGTTAAAAATCCACTTAGTATTGAATTAACTAAGACTGTTCAAACATTGAATAACTTGTTAAAGTCATTAGGTTTAACTCCTGCACAAAGAGAAAAAATAGTTCAACAACAAGAAGATGGTTTCGGTGACTATTAAAATATTAAATAAACCATCACCTAAATTGTTAACGACATGGTATGCCAAACAAGTAGTAGCAGGTAAGATTGTCGCAAATAAATACGTGATAAAAGAATGTGAGCGACACCTTAAATACTTAAAAGGTCATGAAAAGTGGATTTTTGATGAAGAATTAGCACATAGACCAATACGTTTTATAGAGAAATTTTGTAAACCATCAAAGGGTGCAAATAATCAATTAATACTACAACCATGGCAACATTTTATTATTGGTAGCCTATTTGGTTGGGTACACAAAGAAACAAAGTTAAGACGATTTAAAGAAGCACTTGTATTTGTTGGGCGTAAGAATGGTAAAACAACGACTATTTCAGGGCTTGCTAACTATGGTGTGTCGCAAGATGGAGAAAATGGAGCCGAAATACATATGTTAGCAAACACCATGAAACAAGCACGATTATTATTTGATGAGTCTAAAGCTATGATTAAAGCTAGTCCAGTCCTAAAGAAAAATTTTAGATCATTACGTGATGCCATTCATTATGATAAAACGATATCTAAAATTGAACCGCAAGCATCAGACAGTGAAAAACTAGATGGACTAAACACACATATAGGTATTTTTGATGAAATACACGAATTTAAAGATTATAAACTTATATCAGTCATTAAAAACTCAAGAGCAGCACGTTTACAACCATTATTGATTTATATCACTACTGCAGGTTTCCAGTTAAATGGACCACTTGTAGATATGGTAGAAGCGGGAAAAGATACATTAAATGGAATTATTGAAGATGAACGCACTTTTTATTACTTAGCTTCTTTAGATGATGAAGATGATATTAATGATAGTGAAAACTGGATTAAAGCTAATCCAAATATTGGTGTGTCGATTGATATTGAAGTTATGAAAGAAGAGTGGATAAAAGCAAAGCGTATTCCCGCAGAACGTGGCGATTTTATTACTAAACGATTTAATATCTTTGCTAATAATGATGAGATGAGTTTTATAGACCATACAACATTATCTAAAAATAATGAAGTGATCGCTTTTGATGAATTAGAAAATCATCCATGTACAGTGGGTTATGACTTATCTGAAACGGAAGACTTTACATCTGCATGTGCTACATTCGCATTAGATAATGGCAAAATTGCTATATTAAGTCACTCTTGGATACCAAAACATAAGGTAGACCTAGCGAATGAAAAAATACCATATAGAGAATGGGAAGAAGCGGGATATCTGACTATACAAGATAAACCTTATATAGATTATACAGATGTATATGACTGGATATTAAAAGTGAATGAACATCATCCAGTAGAAAAAATTACATATGACAGAGCGAACGCATTTAGACTTAATCAAGAGTTAAAGAATTATGGGTTTGTTACTGAAGAAACAAGGCAGGGCGCATTAACATTGAGTCCTGCTTTAAAATCGTTAAAAGAGTTATTTTTAGATGGCAAAGTAATCTATAACAATAATCCATTATTTAAATGGTACGTAAACAATGTGAAATTAAAACTTGATAGAAACGGAAACTGGCTACCATCTAAACAAAGTCGATATCGTAAAATAGATGGCTTTGCAGCGCTATTAAATACGTATACCGATATTATGAATAAACTTACTGAAGAAAGTAACACGGGAAATATTGAATTTTTAAGTATTAAAGACTTAATGGATTAAGGAGGTGATTAAAATCGCAAGTGTGAACATCTTTACTAGGATAAAGCGTAGATTAATTGATAATTGGATAGATGAAACAAGTAATACACTTTATGATTTCTCGCCATGGCGTAACAAATCATTTTGGGGGAATATCAATAATACTTTAGAAACCAATGAAACTATTTTTTCTGCAGTAACTAGGTTAGCAAATTCATTATCTAGCATGCCAATTAAGTTATATGAAGATTATAAAGTCATAAACACAAACGTATCTGAACTATTAACAATTAGTCCTAATAACTCAGTAAGTAGTTATGATTTTATCAATCAAATTGAAACGGTAAGAAATGAAAAAGGTAATGCATATGTATTGATTGAACGAGATACATTTTCACAACCTAGCAAACTATATTTATTAAATTCAGACATAGTAAATATAGCAATAGAGAATAATAGTAGAGAAGTCTATTACATTATTCACGCTGCTTCCGGTAACAAACTTATCATTCATAATATGGATATGTTGCATTTTAAACACATTGTAGGATCAAATATGTTAAAAGGGATAAGTCCTATTGATGTGCTTAAAAATACAACAGACTTTGATGCTGCTATACGTAAATTCAATTTATCAGAAATGCAAAAGCCAGACTCATTTGTGCTTAAATATGGTTCAAATATTGATGTGAAAAAACGTAAAAGTGTAATCGAAAACTTTAAACAGTTTTACGAAGAGAATGGCGGTATTTTATTTCAAGAGCCTGGTGTAGAAATTGATCCAATAACTAAGAAATATGTTTCTGAAGATATTGTTGCAAGTGAAAATCTTACTAGAGAACGTGTAGCGAATGTCTTTCAACTACCTGCAGTGTTCTTAAATGCTAATGAAAGTAGTAACTTTACGAAGAATGAAGAATTAAATCGATTTTTCTTACAACACACTTTAATTTCTATTATTAAACAATACGAATCAGAATTTAATCGTAAACTTTTGACACCTTTAGACCGTAAGAAAAATAGATATTTCAAATTCAATGTAAAAGCATATTTACGTGCAGATAGTGCTACACAAGCTGAAGTATACTTTAAAGCAGTTCGGAGTGGTTATTACACTATCAATGAAATTCGAGAACTTGAAGATTTACCGCCAGTCGAAAATGGCGATAAACCATTTATTAGTGGCGACTTATATCCAATTGACACACCACTAGAGTTACGTAAATCATTGAAAGGTGGTGATAGAGATGACAACGAAAAAGTACTTTCAAATCAAAAAGAAAACGGATAAAAAAGGCGAGATTTTCATTTATGGAGATATTGTGAGTGAAGAATGGTTTGCAAATGAAGTAACAGCACCTGGATTTAAGCAACAATTAGATGAATTAGGTAATGTTTCTGAAATAGATGTTCACATAAACTCGTCGGGTGGTAACGTGTTTGAAGGTCATGCTATCTACAATATGCTTAAAATGCATAAAGCAAAAATTAATATCTATATTGATGCATTGGCTGCATCAATCGCAAGTGTGATCGCTATGAGCGGTGACACTATTTTTATGCACAAAAACAGCTTTTTGATGATTCATAATTCATGGATTATGACAGTAGGTAATGCCAAAGAATTACGTGATACAGCAGATTTATTAGATAAAACGGATGAAGCAAGTAATCAAGCATATTTAGATAGAGCGCTTAATATTAGCGAAGAAGAACTGAAAGAATTATTAGATGCTGAAACATGGCTTACTGCAAGTGAAGCATTAGAAAAAGGATTTATTGATGAAATTTTAGAGCCTAATGAAATCGCAGCAAGCATATCTGATGAACGCTATAAGTTATTTAAATCTGTACCTTCATCCATTACAAAACAAGACAATAATGTAACAAAGCACTTAGAAGAACAAAAATTAAGACGAAAAATTATAAAAGAGTGTGAAACTTTAAAACTCACACTTAATTTATAGGAGGGTAAACGAATGCCAACATTATTTGAATTAAAACAATCGTTAGGAATGATTGGACAACAATTATCAAACAAAAATGAAGAATTAAGTAAACAAGCTTCAAATCCTAATGTAGATATAAAGGATATTGAGAAATTAAGAAGTGAAAAAGAAGGTTTACAACAACGTTATGAAATCGTTGAACAACAAGTAAAAGAAATTGAACAAAAAGAAAAAGCTAAACTAAATGATACAGTTACGGCCTATCAAAAGCTAAGTAATGAAGAAAAACGAATTAAAGCAAAGGCCGAATTTTATCGACATGCATTAAAACCTGATGAGTTTAAAGCACCATCACATGAAGCTAAAAAAACTTTAACAGCTTTACCAGTTGATAATGAGAGTGGTGGAGATAAACTCTTACCTACTTCATTATCGAATGAGATTGTATCTGAACCTTTTGCAAAAAATAAATTACGCGAAAAAGCACGTTTAACTAATATTAAAGGATTAGAATTGCCACGTGTAGCCTATACCATTGATAATGATGATTTTATTACTGATGAAGATGTTGCAAAAGAAGTGAAACTAAAAGGCGATACGGTTAAATTTGGTTCAAATAAATTTAAAGTTATAGCTAAAGTATCAGATACAATAATTCATGGTTCAGATGTTGATTTAGTAAATTTCGTGGAAAATTCTTTACAATCTGGCTTAGCGGCTAAAGAACGTAAAGACGCATTTGCGACTGCGCCAAGTAGCTATGAATCTCAACACATGTCATTTTACTATGGCAACAAAGTGAAGTCTGTTGATGGTATAAACATTTATGAAGCAGTTACGAATGCACTTGCAGATTTACATGAAGATTTTAGAGAAAACGCAAGTATTTATATGAAATATGCTGATTATATAAATGTTGTTTCAACATTAGCTAATGGTTCAACACCATTATATGAAGCACAACCGGAAAAAATATTTGGTAAACCAGTTATTTTTACAGATGCTGCAATTCATCCTGTTGTCGGAGATTTTAATTACTTTGGAATTAACTATAATTCTACTACTTATGATACAGATAAAGATGTGACTAAGGGTGAATATTTATTCGTTTTAACTGCTTGGTATGACCAACAACGTATCTTAGACAGTGCATTTCGTATTGCAAATGTAACAAATAAACCCTTATAATCCCCGAAATGTAGAAGTAAGACCTAATACTAGATCAGCGGTTGTATCTACAAATTAGGGGCGATGCTAGATGAATTTAGAAGATTTGAAAAAGTGGTTGAAAGTAGATTATAACTTTGAAGATAGTGTAATTACTGATTTAATCGAATCTGCTAAAGCTGAATTATTATTGAGTGGTGTACCTGAATATACTGAAAGTGATAAAGAGTATTCGCTTTTTATGACTGCCATAAAGTATATTGTCACTAGAGATTTTGAAACACGTGGCTTTATAACTGAAATATATAAATCAAAAGCATTTAATGAAAAAACTTTACAATCTATGATACTTAAATTAAAAAAATGGTGAGGTGATTTTATGGAATTCAATGAATTTAAAAATCATCTTACCTTTTTTAAATATGTTAACAATGGACCATATCCCGACGAAAACGAAGAAGAAACACTATATAGTTGTTTTTGTAAAATATACAGTCCAGTCATAAAAGATATGGAAATATTAAAATCGAATGAAACTAAAATTACGTTGAATATTGTTATTAGAGATGCTTCTGAATTCTATATCGTTAAATCTAATCATATAATAAAAATCGATAAAGCAATTTATAGAGATAAATTATTTGCTATTAAAGAAATTAGAGTGAATCATCCTAGAGAACACTACATCACTTTGTTGGTATCTGAAGTATGAGTGTAGAAGTTAAAGGTATGGAAGAAGTGTTATCGCAATTAGAAAAACGATTTAGTTCAAAAGAGTTGGTTCAAATTGAAGATGAAGCATTAAATAAAGGTTCTGAAGTGTTATTGAAAGCATTAAAAAGTAACTTTGAAAGTTTTAAAGCAACTGGTAACACTATCAAAGAAATGACCGTAACAAAACCATATAGCAAAAATATTTCTGTTTTAAGAGCTAAAAGTATTAAATGGAAAGGGCCAACGGGTAGATATAGAATTATTCACTTAAATGAACATGGTTATACAAGAAATGGTAAAAAATACACGCCACGTGGTTTTGGTGTGATTGCTAAAACCTTAAAAGAAGTAGAATCAGAATATCGAAATGTCGTTATTAAGGAGTTGAAGAAAAAACTATGAATATTTTAAACATAATAAGGACGTTAATTCTAGAAGATGAATTTTTAAAAGCCGAATTAGATAATAGAATTTATTTTTATGAAACGTCAAAAAACGCAGACATTACAAATAGTTTTGTTATTTTAACTCCTATTTACGACGAACCAAATACAATTGTATCGAATAACTATTTAGCTGAAGAATATCTAATACAGGTAGATGTTGAAACATATCATCATCAGAAAACAATAGATATCACAAAACGAATTAGACGCTTAATGTGGGAAAATGATTTATTACCTGCATCAAGCAAACTTGATACGTATTTTAAAGAAACAAAACGGTACGTGATGTCACGACGATATCAAGGCGTACCTAAAAATCAATATTATAAAGAAAAACACATCGATTAGGTGTGTTTTTTTATTTTTATAAAAATTGGAGGCAAAAGAATGGGATCATATGTAGCTGGATTTAAACGAATCTATGTCGGTGTATTCGACAATAAAGCGGAAAAAGTAACAGAGTTATATACATGGGAAGATGACAAAGGTGGTACTGTTCGTATGAACATTACAGGTTTAGCACCTGATAAAGTAGATATGTTTGCATCAAATAAACGTGTATGGATTAAAAAACAAGGTACAAACGAAATTAAATCTGATTTAGAAGTATTCAACGTACCTTCTGACGAATTAAACACTGTAATTGGACGTAAAAAAGATGCTAACGGTACTGCATGGGTAGGCGAAGATACACGTGCGCCATATGTAACTGTTGTAGGTGAATCTCAAGACGGTATCACAGGCGAACCAATTTATTGTTCATTAATGAAAGGTGTATTTAGTTTAGATAACTTAGAATTCAAAACTAAAGGCGAAAAAGCGGAAGCGCCTGAAGTTACAAAACTTGTAGGAGATTGGATGAACCGTAAAATTGAAGTTGATGGCAATGTGACTGGTGTCGCTTATGGTTATCACGAAGGTAAACAAGGCGCAGACAAATTCTTACAAAAAGTGTTCGTTGGTTACACTAAACCAATATTAGCAACTGACAAACACAGTGAATCAGAATTTAACGGTAACACTGATCATGGTATTATTGACGAATCTCATCCAACTGAAGCGCATGAAGTAAGTAATTTAACACATTCAGATAGTAATCCATCTGAAACACACGAAACAACAACTAGTGTAAATCATCAATAAGTAGAGTGATAAATTATGGTTACAAAATTAAAAGTATACGATAAAAAAGACAATGTAGTGGGAGAAGCAGAGTTACATGAAGATGGTACATCTAAAGTAACCATTAATAATCTTGAACCTAATACAGTATACCCTGAAGGTACATTCAGAGTAGCACATGTTAAAAATGAAAAGGTGTCAGATTATGTAGACGTACCCGAATTTAAAACGAAACCAACTACTACAAACAAAGACGAGGCACAGTAATTATTACTGTGTCTTTTTTATTTGAAGAAAAGGAGCTAATACAATGATTAGATTTGAAATTAAGAATCAAGAAACTGGTAAAACTGAAATCTATAAAAAGGACTTTATCACATTAGGAGAAGCTGAAAAATGCTATACGTATTTAGAAGCGGTAGAAAAGGAACGTGAGAAAGAGAAACCTGATGCAAGTAAAGTCAGAGTAAAAGAACGTCAATTACTTGTCGATTTATTCAAAGAACAAGGCTTAACAGAAGAAACAATCTTAAACAGTATGAGTACAAAAACATATACAAAAGCGATTCAAGATATCTTTCGAGAAGTCAACGGTGATGATGAAGAAGATACAGAAATTGAAACAGAAGAAGCGGGAAAGACAGGAAAGTAATTTCAATAAAAGATATTTTATCGAACATTAAAAAGATACAAACGTACTGTATGGAAAAGTACGGATGGACAATCATAGAAGTAAAACAACAACCTTATTTCGAAGTATTAGACTTACTTGCTTTAAATAAAGAAGATGAAGCGTCTCAACAACAAAAAGAACAAAAATTAAGCACCGATAAAGTTTACACAGGTAAAGATTTAAAATTATTGTTCGGTGGTTAGAAAGGAGGTAAATATAAATGGATGAAAAGTTACAAGGTTTAACCTTAGAGATGTCACTTGATGCGATTGGCGTTCAAGAAGGTATGAAAGGCTTGAAACGACAATTAGGTGTCGTAAATAGTGAAATGAAGGCAAACCTATCCGCCTTTGATAATTCAGAAAAATCTATGGAGAAGTACGAAGCAACTTTAAAAGGTTTGAATGAGAAGTTAAAAGTTCAAAATCAAATGTTTGTACAGTCTAAAAATGATTTATCAAGATTAAATGCTGATTATCAAAATGCAGTAAGTCGTGTCAAAGATGTAGAACGTGCTTATGAAAAACTAGTAGAAACAAATAAGAAAAATAAACTAGCTTACGATCAATCTACTAATGCTATGAAAGAATCAAACGCCGAACTAAAAAAATCTGAGGCACAATTTGCTAGAACGGTAAAACGTAAAGATGAAGCATGGCAAAAGTTAAAACAATTAAGACAAGCTGAAAAAGACTTAAAAGAAAGTAATGAAGCAACCACTGCACAATTAAATAGAGCAAATAATGCGATACAAAAACAAGTAGAAAAGCATAAAGAGTTAGTAGCTAAGTACAAAGAAGAAGAATCTCAAGTTAAAAAGTTACGACAAGAAAATAGAGAATTATTATCTTCACATGAGAAAGTTACTAAAAACTATCAAACTTCTAATAAGGAATTAAAAGAAACTGGCGAAGAATTTAAGCAACTGAATACAACGATTAAAAATCACAATAAATTATTAGCAAGTGCCGAACGAAATGTAAATAATGAACTTTCAGCATTAAACAAGTTAGAGCGACAAGTTAATAAAACTAAGTCAGAAATGAATGACTTTAATCGTGAACAAGTAATTGCTAATAGTAGTTTTACTAAAGTAGCTGAACATGCTGATAAACTATCCAATAAATTTGGAGCAATCAGCGACAAAATGAAAAGTACAGGTAAAACAATGAGTGTAGGTATTACTGCACCGGTTGTAGCAGGTTTTGGTGCTGCAATTAAAACAAGTGCCGATTTTGAAGCGCAAATGTCAAAGGTAGGCGCAATTGCTCAAGTAAGTAGTAGTGATTTAAAAGCTATGACGAATGAAGCGGTCGACTTGGGTGCTAAAACAAGTAAAAGTGCAAGTGAAGTTGCAAAAGGTATGCAAGAGTTAGCATCATTAGGATTTGATGCTAAGCAAACAATGGAGGCTATGCCAGGTGTAATTAGTGCATCTGAAGCAAGTGGCGCAGAATTAGCAACTACTGCACAAGTTATGGCTTCATCAATCAATGCGTTTGGACTAAAAGCTTCAGATGCAACACATGTAGCCGATTTACTTGCTACTGCTGCAAATGATAGTGCTGCAGACATTAATTACATGGGTGATGCGCTTAAATATGCTGGTACACCTGCAAAAGCATTAGGTGTAACACTTGAAGATACTTCCGCGGCAATCGAAGTAATGTCTAATTCAGGTCTTGATGGCTCACAAGCAGGTACTGCATTACGTGCATCATTTATCAAATTAGCAAGTCCATCCAAAGAAGCATCAACATTAATGCAACAATTAGGTGTCCATTTAATGGATGCTAAAGGTCACTTTGTAGGTATGCCACAATTGATTTCACAATTCCAAAATGGATTAAAAGGAATGTCAAAAGAACAAAAACTAGCAGCTATTTCTACTGTAGTAGGTAGTGAAGCGGCAAGCGGTTTCTTATCGTTAATTGATGCTGGACAATCTAAAATTGATAAGTACAGTAATGCTTTAAAAAATTCAGATGGGGCAAGTAAAAAAGCATCTGATCAAATGAAAAATAACCTTAAAGGTTCAGTTGAACAATTAAAAGGTGCATTTGAATCACTAGGAATTAAGATAGGTAATGATTTAGCACCTGCCATTAGAAAAGGGGCGGACTGGTTAAGTAACTTTGTAGATAAATTTAGTAGTATGCCTGGATTTGCTAGAAAAGGTGTAATTGCGCTTGGTTTGTTTGCAGGTGCAATAGGTCCGATTATTTTAGCAGGTGGTATTTTAGCAGGTGTGATTTCTAAAGCTGTAAAAGGCTATAGAGATTTAAATAAAACAATGGCTATCAATAGTGCAGAAGCAGCTATTAATGCTAAAGCAATTGATGTAGCTTCTAATTCAATTGGTAAAACTGGAAAAGTTGCTAAAAACTCTAAAGGCCACATGAGTGAGTTAGGAGATGCAGTCGGTAATTTAAGTACTGGATTTGGTGGGCTTGGTAAAAAGGTGCCAGGCGTTGGCGGTAAATTTGGTAAATTCGGTAGTTTACTTGGTGGACTGATATCAAGATTTGGTAGTTTAGGTAATGTGTCTAAATTGGCAATTGGAGCGATTGGAAAATTAACTTTACCACTCACAATTATTACTACTGTATTCACTATAGCGTATCAAAAGTTAGGTTGGTTTAAACAAGGCATACATGATTTAGGACGTTTATGGAATGAAACTGCGGGTAGTTTAGACTTCTCATGGATAGGTAAATTCACAAAAGGAATAGGAACTGCTTGGGATAAAACAAAAGAATTTTCAGCTAAACTATTAGAATTGACACCTATGTTTAAAATGTTAAAAGTATCTTTTGATGGTATTCACAAAGGTGTGGCTAAAGCTACTGATAAAGTTGATGTGTTTGGTAAAGGTGTATCTAAAGAAACTAAATCGGCACTTGGTTCATTCGTAAATTACTCTGAAAAATCTAGTAAGATATTAGATAAAATGCGTATTAATCATGGCGAGATAACTCAAAAAGAATCACAAGAATTAACTAATTTAAATAAAAAAATGAGTGATGATTTAATAGATCAAATGAACAAGCGTAAAGATAAAGAACTTAAAATTGCTCATGATGTTCTAGATAAATCTACTGCGATTTCTGAAGAAGATAAAAAACGCTTATTAAAGAAAACTGAAGAGAGAAACGAAATAGCCATTAAGAAAACTCAAGAATTAAATAGAAAAATAAAAGAAATTGAAGATAAAAAAAATAATGGTGGTAAGTTATCAGATAAAGAGATTAGAGAATTACAATCATTGTATAAGCAAAGAGAAGAAATAGCAGTTAAAGCATTAACAAATGGTGAAAAAGAACAAAAACGTGTTTTAGCTCGAATATCAATTAATCGTAAAGCTGCATCAATCGCAGAAGCTTCTGAAATTGTCAAAGAGGCGAATAAAGCACGTGATGATGCGAAAAAAGATGCAAAGAAACGCTATGATGATAAAATTGACGAAATTAATTCAATGATTGGATTATCTCAAAAAGAAAGAGAAAAATTATTAGATGAAGCCAAAAAGAAATACGATAAGGATAAAAAATTAGCAGATGAAAATCATGAAAGTGTCATGAGAAATCTGAAAAAATCTAATAAAAATATTGAAGCGGAAATCGATTTATCAAATGGTAAAGTTTATAATGGTTTTCAAAAATGGTGGCATAATATTAAAGAAGGCCATTTTAGTTTATCAAAGCATATAAAAAAATCTTGGTATAATCTTGTACAGGGTATTTTTGGTGCAATTGATAGTTTGAAAGGAATAGGTAATAAGATAGGGCAACCATTTTCTAAAGCTAAAGACTTTATTGTAAGTTCATCTAAAGACATATATCATGGTGTGACACATTGGTTTGAAAATACTAAAAATAGCATTGGAAATAAAATCAGTGATATGAAAGAACATGCTAGTAAAAAATGGGGAGCAATTTCTAATGATGCATCTCATAATGCTCATTTGATTTATAGTGGCACTTCAAAATGGATGAATAAAGCATTTAGTAGTATGAATGGTTGGCTAAGTGACATGAAAAACAGTGCATTAAAAAAATGGGATGCGATATCTAGTGTAGCATGGTCAAATGCAAAAAGTGTATGGCGTGGTACTTCAAAGTGGTTTGGTGATGCATATAGTAGCTTAAAAAGTTGGGTAGGCGACATGTATGAATCGGCCTTTGATAAATTTGATAGTATCTCAAGTACAGCATGGTCAAATGCAAAATCCGTATATAACGGTTTTAAAACTTGGTTAAGTAATACACTAGATTGGATTAAAGAAATCGGTGGAGAAATGGCAGATGCTGCAGCTGATTTAGGTAAATCTGTTGCAAATAAAGCAATCGGTGGACTTAATAGTATGATTGGCGGTATCAATAGCATTTCTAAAGCTATTACTGATAAAGACTTAATTAAACCTATACCAACACTTTCAACTGGTACAATGGCTAGTGCGTCTGTTTCAACTGATTCGAATGGTGGCTTAACTGCACCAACTTTAGCAATTGTTAATGATCGTGGCGTGGGTAATGCTCCAGGTGGGGGTGTACAAGAGATTATACACAGAGCAAATGGAACACTTGAAGCGCCACAAGGGAGAAATGTGCTTGTTTCTCTAGGTGTTGGGGATAGCGTCATTAATGCGAATGATACACAACGTTATCAACGTATGGGAGTAATACCGAGTTTTTCAACTGGTACTAAGAAAAAAGACTGGTTAGAAAATATGATGTCTTCAATCGGTAAATTCGGTAGCAAAGCTAAAGATACATTCCATAATATCAAAACTGGTGCAAAAGATATGATAAAAGCAGCAGGCGATAAAATTAAATATGGGGCATCATGGCTAAGTGAAAAAGTTGGAGATGTTTGGGACTATATTGAAAATCCAGGGAAGTTAGTATCTAAAGTTATGGATAGCTTAGGTATTAGTTTTGGCGAAGGTAACCATGCCACTATCAAAATGGCTAAAGGTGCATTCAATATTCTCAAAACTAAATTAATAGATAAAGTTAAATCTTGGTTTGAAGAGTTCGGTGGTGGCGACGGTTCATATTTATTCAATTATCCAATTTGGCAACGTTTCGGTAGTTATACTGGTGGCTTAGGATTTAATGGTGGCCGTCACTATGGTATGGACTTTGGTATGCCAGCTGGTACAAAAGTTTACGCAGTTAAAGGCGGTACAGTAGATAATGTATGGTATGACTATGGTGGCGGTAATTCAATTCAAATTAAAACAGGGCCAGGCGAGTGGAATTGGTATATGCATTTATCTAAACAACTTGTACGTTTAGGTGAACATATTAGAACTGGACAATTGATTGCAGAATCGGGGGCAACTGGTGCATTTTGTAAAGGTGCTCACTTACACTTCCAATTAATGCGCGGAGACCATCCTGGAAACGATACAGCAATTGATCCAGAGTCATATCTTAAATCATTGAAAGGTGCTGCAGGTGGTAATGGTGCCGATGTTGCGAGAAGTGCCATTTTAAAAGCGCAAGCTATTTTAGGTGGGAACTATAGAAGTAGTTATATAACTGAGCAAATGATGCGAGTAGCTAAACGAGAATCAAATTATACATCTAATGCAGTCAATGATTGGGATATGAATGCGCAAATGGGAGATCCATCAAAAGGTATGTTCCAAATGATAGGCTCGACATTTAGAACTTATGCTAAGAGTGGATTTGGTAATATTATGAATCCAGTTGATGAAGCTATATCTGCAATGAGATATATTGTTGATAAATATGGTTGGAATGGATTTAAGCGTGCAGGAGATTATGCATATGAAAATGGTGGTTTAATTACTAAACATCAAATTGCAGAAATCGGAGAAGGCAACAAACCGGAAATGATTATCCCACTTACAAAACGCAGTCGTGCTATTAAATTAATAGAAGATGCAATGCGCATTGTTGGTATGGATACAAGTTCTAGTAATGTCACAGTAAATCAAGATAATTCAACAGTTGAAAAATTATTAAATCATATTGCGATATTAACTGATACTGGTAATAAATTAACAAGAATGTTAATAGAAACGGTTAAATCTAATCAACAAAATAACAGCTTAGACAATGTTGAACAAACATTATCAAAAATAAGTGCAACACGTGCATTAGCACTTAATTACATGGAAGGGGGACTTGATATTTAATGAATGAAACATGGGTTAAAATCATTGAAGATGGTATCGAATACGATATAGATGAATTTGCTGGATTAATGTTTTTAGATGCTAAAGCAAGCTATCCTTCCGAAAATGAAAATAATGTGTCTATCAATGGTATAGATGGTGTTTTACCAGGGGCGATTAGTTTCGCTCCTTTTAATTTAGTATTACGTTTTGGCTATGATGGAATAGATGCTAGAGAAATTGATTTGTTTGAACATCACTTTAGAAGTATCTTTCATAGAAGAAAACCATATGCAATTGTTACATCTCAAATGCCAGGTATTAAGTATTCAATTAGTGGAGCCTCTATACAACCTACAGTAAAAGATTTTTGTTCTTTAGAATTAGAAGTTACTTTAAAAGTATATAAAGGTTATTCAGAATCAGTAAATACAACTGGAAAAGACTTTGTATTTAATTCTGAATGGATGCTTGAAAATGGATTACCTTTAAACCACAAACCAAAGTATCATTTTAAAACAAGAAGTTTTCAAGTTTGGAATGGTTCAACAGATACAGTAGATCCTAGAATGCGTCATAAGTTAAAAATATTGATACAAATTAATGCAGTCGGTGGTTTCCAACTAGTTAATACTACTACAGAGGATAAATTTAAATATAATAAAACAATCGAATATCGTTCGAAATTCATGTTAAATGACGTATATGCATATAAAGATAATCAAAGAGTTGGGATAGATACGAATAGAGGTATCATTACGCTTGCGCCGGGAATGAATAATTTCGAAATACTTGGAGACGTAAAAGATGTAGATATCATTTTTGAATTTCCATTTATTTATAGATAGGGTGATTTAAATGGATAAACATAAGCACATATCAATTATGAATTTTGAACAAACGATATGCGAAAACTTGATTGAAATAGATTATAGTACCTTTAAAGATACGTATGAATTAAACAATGCTCGGATGATTACATTTACAGCATACCGAACGAATGCTAATCGATTTGTATTTGACTTACTTGTGAATGAAAATTTTGTCATTTATAAAGGCGAGAAATTCATTATTAAGAATGCAGTTTCTAAAGTCGAAGGGCAAAAAGTATCAATGGACATCACTGCTTATCATGTAATGTTTGAATTTCAAAATCACTTCGTGGAACAACTTGATGACGATAGTAGTGATAAAAAGAAAAAAGAATATACATTATCACAGTATCTTGAGTATGGTTTTAAAAATCAAAAGACAAACGTGAAGTACACATATAAATTATTTGGTGACTTCAGTAAAAAAATAATGGTTGATAATATAGGCGGTAAAAATGGAATTGAGTTTATCAAAGAAGCTATTGATTTATTCAAATGTATTATCTATCCAATCGATACTGAAATAGGTTTTTATACTCCTGAAAATTTCTATAAACGAAGTGAAGAGATTATTAGATATAAATATAATACTGATAATGTCGTCGCTACTATTAGCACAGTAGAATTACGAACTGCAGTTAAAGCATATGGCAAACGACGAGATAACGACAAAAAGAAAAAGTATGAAGCTATGATTGAATATGTGTCACCACAAGCTAAAATATATGGTAAACGATATGCAAGTCCAATCAATAATGATGATATTACAAGTGAAACAGAACTAAAAAAATGGGCTGAATCACAACTACAAGATAAGCCAAAAACAGAATTAACAGTTAACTATATTAGTTATAAACATTTATCGCCTAGAGATACGGTTTTCTTTATTCATGAATTAATGAACTATAATACTGAACTTAAAATCATCAAGTTAGAACGGGGACATCCATTTGTACAAACGATTGACATTTTAACATTTAGTAATGAATTAGAGGATATGGTTAAAATTCAACAATCATTGAATAAAAAACTAAAGGCTCAAGATAATAAATTCGATTATAAATTGAAAGAGTTTAATCATTCAGTATCTAAAAATATGAAAGAACTCATTCATGTGGGCGAAGCGGTAGGAAGTGTATTAGAATGACGGAAATCAGACCACTTTATTTTGAAGATGAACATATATATCCACAAACACACGTGCAAGCGATTGTAGGATTAAATAATGCTACAACCGAAAAGAATGGGCTATTATCCAAAGAAGATAAACAAAAACTAGATAAATTAAACGTAACAGACTCTAACAAATTAGGGTCTGTTTTTTATAAGGAGGTGACCTTAAGTGCCGATAACGAGCATTAGAACTCTTACTGTAAACAATGAAGAAGTATATGCTAGGACTCATATACAAGGAGTGGATGGATTAGCAAATTCAACCGAAAATAAAGACGGTTTAATGTCAAAGGAAGATAAACAGAAATTAAATAGACTACAAGAATTTGATATATCCAAATTAAATGAAGCGACTAAAATAAGTCCCGGTTTAATGAGTATGGAAGATAAACAAAAGCTGGATAGTATTGATAAACATAATCAAATAATTAATAGGAATGTGAACGTTTATCCAAATAAAACACAAATAGTTAATTTAAATAAAAATTTAACATCTTGTTTAAACGGAATTATCTTAGTATGGCGTTTAGATGATATAGATGATTTATATCATTATCAATACGTACCTAAATACCATAACAATCATCCTAATACTTATATTACAGAAGTCATCCCTTATAGAAATCAAAGTAATAAACTCGACTACTGTATAAAATTAGTAAGAGTATCTAATACACAAGTTGTAGGTGCAGCAAGTAATCAATTAGCACCATCTAATCATATTCGATTGCATGAAATTTTGGAGTATTAGGAGGTAGAACATGGGGTTAATAACAACAAACTTAAGTAATCAAGCAGGAGCGGAGTTTAGACGACAACTCATTGAAAACTTCAAAGAAATTGAAGATTTTATGGGCGATTACAAAACTGGAGAAGCGGAAAAGAAAATCTCTAGTCTAGTTAAAAAATATGAAGATGAATTATTTAAAGAAGTCAGAGCAATCGTAATGCCGGAAGAGTCACCACTTGAAGTGACTAAAGAAGTCGTTGATAGCAAAACGGATTTAAAAGGCGTTAAACATGGTTCATTATCGGAACGTATTAGAAATGATTTAGAACAACTTAAAAAAGACCAAGTTGAAAATAATCCACTACACAATACAGTAGTGACTAAAAATGGAACGGTCGTTTATGACTATTCTAAAAAATCACAAACACTATCTGATATTAAAAACATTTATTGTATAGGCGATTCAGTTGCTAGAGGTTTACATGCTAGTAAAAACTTTGGACAATTTTTAGCGGAAAAATTAAATGCTAATTTAAACAATTTAGCAGTATCGGGTGCAACATTCTCTAAAGCAAGTGATAATAGTATATTCGACCAGGCCTTAAAAGTTAAAGACGCAGACTTAGTTATCGTACAAGGTACTGATGATGATTGGTTAAAAAATGATGGTATTGAACTTGGCATAGATAAAACTGATATTAGAACATTTTTAGGTGCATTTTACCAAATTATAAAAGTGATTAGAGCACAGAATAAAGATGCAAAAATTGTATGTATGACTGCAACACGTCAATTACCAGTCAACGGTACTTACATTAGAAGAAAAGATACAGATAGAAATAGATTAAATTTAAGCTTAGAAGACTATGTTAATGCTCAAGTGTTAGCATGTACTGAATTAGATGTACCTATTTTTGATGCATATCATACAGATATTATAAATCCATATAATCCAGGATTTAGAAAAAAATATATGATAGACGGCTTACATCCTAATGAGTTGATACATGAAGTGATTAGTTATGAATTACTTAAAAATTATTACTATTTCTATGGTTAAGAAAGGGATGATATTAGATGGCAAATCAAGATTTATTCTTTGATATAACAAAGCAAGGTACAGAACAAGAAAAGCAACAATATATCATTAGTCGTGTCGGTGATGGTGGTTTAAAAGCAATTACAATTACTGTTTATTCAAATGGTCGTCCATATAACATTACTGATTTAACTCCAGTTTTCGAAGGTGTTAAACCTGATGGAGAACGTATTATTGACACAACAGGTGGTTTAGTATTAGATCCACGTAATGGTGTGTTTAGATACATTCTTCCACAACAAGCAAGTACTGCAGAAGGTGATTACCAACAAGCATTCTTTAAATTAAAACGTGGAGAACAAACAGATTCATCATTAGAAGTACGTATTAGAGTATTAAAAAACAAAGTAGAGTTTGGTATTAATTCAGAAAGTTATTTTACTGAATATCAAAAGGAATTAGAACGATTAAGAACAACTGTAAATACTGGTATTGAAGAATTAAAACATACTGCAGAAGCGACTGAAGTTAAAATTAATAGTGAGGTAGAAACAGCCAAAGCATTAGACACTCAATTAAAAGCACTACAGTCAGCAATAAATAGTAATCAGTTAGCGACTAGAGAAGATTTAACTTCTCAAATTAAACCATTAAGCGATCAAGTTGTGGCATTTACAAATTCACTTGAAACTACAAAAGATACTGTAAATACAAATGTACAAAAATTAGTAGATACTAAAATGGATGCAGGAGTAGCACCTGGAGTATTAAGTAATCCTGCGAATATTACTAAGTCTGGAAATTATTACTATAATAGTAGCACTCAAGGTTTACCTACATTAAATGGAAGTAACGCGAATGGAATTATTCAAGCAGTTATGCGTGATGAGAATAATGGTATGTTATCTATTTTAGGTACTGGTTTAACAAGAGAAAAATATAAAGGTAAATTATACGATAGATGGAAATCTTCTACACCAGTATTGCTGTGGAGCGGTAGAGCTTCAAGTGGCGATACTGTCCAATTGAAAGATGATGTTCACAATTACGGGCAACTTATTATCAACGTTACATTTACAAGTAATAGACATGCTACACACTTTGTGACTGTACCGAATAATGGAGAAACTTTATATTTAAATAATATCGGATTAAGATCTTCGGGGAATGGTTATAAAAATGGTTACCTAGATGAATTATCTATTTTATTTAAAGATAACAATCGTATTCAAGTGGTTAAGTCATTACTTGCTACTGATGGAGAACAAGCGATTAATTCAGATACAGCAATTACAGCAATATATGGAATTTATTAATCTCTACCTATTTAAATAGGTAGTTTTTTTAATACTAGGAGGAATTTATTAAAATGGCAGAAATGGCAGATAAATATAATATTGAAGTAGACGACTTTATGAGTCTTATCTATTCGGGTAATAAGGTGTTTGTTTATATTTTATTATTACTTATTTTTGTAGATGTAGTTACTGGAATGATTACTGCATTTAGTGAAGGTAAATTAATGAGCAAGAAAGCAATGTTAGGGTATGTTAAGAAAATCGCATTTTTATGCGTCATCATTGTATCCAATACATTAGATATTATTTTCCAATTACATGGCTTACTTGTTAATGCGACAGTAATGTTCTTTATTATTGGAGAAGCAACAAGCATTGTAGAAAATTCAGTGAAGTTGGGCGTACCAATTCCTGAACAACTTAAAAACAGATTAAATATTACTGAAGAAACTAACAAAAACTAAGGAGTGGCTTATATAGTCACTTCTTTTTATTTAGGAGCGATAAATTATGGCAAAAGAATTTTTAGAAAATTGGAACGGTGTACCTGTATATTTAGATTTAATTCCTTATGGTACACGTCGTACTGGACAAAAATTAGATACTGGAAGTCCTATCTTCGCAGTATATCACGATACTGGTAATCCAGGCAGTACAGCACAACAAAACGTGGACTATTATAAAAATACTTACATGGAACCGTGGGCATCAACAGCTTCAGCGCACTTCTTTGTAGATGATAAAGAATGTATTATTAATGTACCAATTGATGAGAAAGCATGGCATGTTTTATATGATACGCCTACTGATAATTATTACTTTGGAGATGATGCAAACGATGCTGCGTTTGGGGGCGAGTTATGTTACTTCCCTGATGATAGAGAGCGTTCATTAACTGCATTAGATAATTTCGCAAGAGTCTGTGCAGTATTATTTGAGTCTTGGGATATCGACCACTTCCATAAGTGTCCAGGTCATCAAGATATTCAAGATGACAAGCAAGATCCAGGTAATGCACTTGAAGCGTGTGGCTATGGTAGACATGAGATTGATGTCATTGATAACTTAGTACAAAAATATATGGATGGTACAGATGTAGATAAAGATACAATTACAGATTTACCTGAAAAAGATGATGTTATTGAGAAAAAACCAGTGGGATGTACACGTGTTAAAGTATGGTCTGAAGAACCTTATTATAGAGGAACAATTAAATATGATGCATCATTACGTGAACGTGCTGGTAGTAGCTTTGATAACTATAGTTTTGCAAGTGAAAAAGATGTACTTGAAGCGGGTTCCACAGTATACATTTATGAAGAAATTCAAGATCCACAAGGTAACATTTGGTGTAGAACATATTCACCAAGTAACAATGGCTGGGTGCATAAGCACACTATTGAAGTAGAAGAAACTTATAAAAAGTAGAATAGAAGGGTAGCCAGTTTTTTTAGCTACCCTTTTTTGTGTTTAAAAGTAATTATATGATTAGTGTTTTATATCTATCTGAAACAAATTTAAAGATAATAATTTAAAAAGTGGTTCACAGCATATTAAAGTTAGAGTATAATGTAATTAATTTTGAGTATAATAGAGGCAGGGGTACAAGTTGGAAATTATTTCAGAAATCACTGAGGATGTGGGGAATGGAGTAACCGATCCAATTCGAGGATATATAGATGATAAAAAAGTTGTTGCAAAGTACATACACAATAACGAAGGATTTATTGCGTTATTCAATGAATTATTAGGCTATAATTTAGTTGAATTTTTTGGTATAAGACATCCCCATTTTGGATATGCATTGTTTAGCAAAGAAGATACGGCAGTGAAAAATGGGAAAGATTACGTACATAGTAGTTTGTTCACATACACAACTTGGTTAGAAAAATCATTAACAATTACTTCGCCCAGTATGACATCTTTTGTTCAAAAGAGTGAAATTGTCAATTTGCTTCTATTTGATATCTTTATTTACAATAAAGATAGAAATTTAGGTAATTTATTAATAGAAATCCCTAAAAAATTATATCCTATTGATTATACTCATATTTTACCAGGTGGATGTATTTGGCCAGATGTACTTAAAAATGATGATTATAGTATAGAGGATATAATTAAGGATATGTTTAGTTCTGGATATTATCAATATTTACTTGAAAATAGAAAAATTGAAACATCAATAATTGAAGATTGTGGTAGAAATTTTGTTGATAAAGTTAATGATGTTGATATTGAAAGTATTATTTCTAAAATTCCTATTTATTTAAAAAATAATCTTTCTGAGGAAAATATACAACTACTACACAAGTACTTTATCTACATTAGCGAGAATTTTGATGAAGCTATTAAATATATAATAGAAAAAATAGGAAAGGAGTGATTGAGTATGTTTAAAGTGAATTATTCAGTGTTAAGTTACTATCCAGATATATATTTAAGAAGTAATCTAGCTATAGGTGTTGCTTTTGAGGTAGTAGGAGAAAACTATCATAAAAATGAAGTTAAATTTATAACTCAAAGAAAAAAAATTGTATCTTTTGATGATGAACTTGAAGATTTAGAATTTATTAATATGTTTTTAGATGGATTAAAATTTGAATTTGAACATACTCATCAATCGCTTCAGAATTATATAAAAAGATTTGTTAATAATTTTTATTTTGAAGATATTGAACATAGAAAATTTAGTTCTATTAATGAAGTTGATGATTTTATTAATAAAACTTATAAATACATTTTACATCTTGGCTTGAATAAAAAGGAAAGATTAAATGTAAATGAAAAAAGAAAGTATGTAATGACTTATTTAGAAGGACGATATACAGATATAACTTCTAAGCATGTCGTAAGTGGCAAGAATTCATTAGATAAATTTACTCCAGATTTTGTTGCTAAGGATATTGAAAATAAAGAGTTCCTTTTTAAATTTTTAAATAAAAATAATACAACTATTCATAATGCGAGATCTTATATTCTATATTCAATTATGAACGAAACAAATCTGATTTTAATTCTTGAGGATGATATGGTAGAAGAAGAAAAACTTTTGAAAGAATTCATCAATAAATTTGAAGCTAAAGTTCAATTAAAAAATGAGCAGGATTTAATTAAGAATTAATAAACCATACCTATGAGGTATGGTTTTTTTAAATAAAGAAAAACAGTTGAATTATATCACATATGTGATATAATATAAGTATCAAGAAAGAAAGGAGAAGGAAATGAAAAGAAGTGAAAAAGAAAAAGAACGAATTGAAAAAATAAAGTATCGATTAGCTATAGCAGGCTTAATAATTCAAATACTTAATTTTATCAAATCGTTCATTTAATGGTAAAGGGTTAAAAGCCCTTTATCTCATTATATATGGAGGTGAGGTCTATGACAAGAGAATTGAGAAAGAAGTTAACATTTTATATAAATATATTATCTTTAATTTTGTTTATCGTAAATATAATAAGAAGAAAATAATAGAATATTTCTTTTCATTTCCTATTTAATTTATGAATCAGTTTAATCATATATATACAGTTATAGAAAAATTGCTAAACAATAATGAAATATCGAATTATAAAATTAAAAAAGATACTGGTATTTCCTATGGAGGCATAAGTGAGTTAAGAAATGGTAAAAGAAAAGTCAAAAATTTAACTCTAGAAACTGCAGAAAAACTTTACAATTATCAAGTAGAATTAGAACAAAGTGATGAAAAATAAAACAAGGCTCTATCTTTTGCTACATAAGGGATAGAGCCTTGTTAGTTGCCCAGTGTAAATAATTTATTATATTGGGCAACTAAATGGGCAACTACAATTAATTCACGATACATTAATAAAATGTAAAAACATTGATATAAAGCTATTTAACAATATAATAAACCTTTTTATACCCAATTTGCTAAAACAGAACTCAAGTTTCTGAATGGGAACGCGATCAATATATGAAACAATACTAATCGCTAAGCAAAAAGGGGAAAGACTTAGGGACATAAGAAGTTAAGGCATTTGCCTTAGCTTCTTTTTTATTTGAAAATAATCTATTTTTACTTGACCACTTTCTTCAAAAGTAGTGAATTGGTCAAGTTTTGGTCAAGTAAGTTAAAAAATATTCTTTATATACTTCTCGAAATTTTCTAGTTTGATCATAGATTGTTTAGCTTTTTTTGTTTTTTCATGTTCGTCTACCACTAAATATTTTTTCATAATATATAGCTCCTATTTTTATTAAATATATCAATAAAACCTATATGAATTATAAAAATATTATGTAAACATAAAAATATAGACCCGAAGTATGTCACCTTAAGGTCTATATTAAATAAGTTTATAATTAAATTAATTCTAAAAGTTTGTCAACATTTTCCTCAGTTGTGGCCCAACTTGTTGCGAATCTAACAACGCGATGTGTATCATCGTATTTTTCCCAAATTGCAAATTTCACTTTACTCTGAAGATCTTTAATCTTATCATCATTTAATACGAAAAACTGTTGATTAGTAGGAGAATCAAAATATACTTTATATCCTTTATTGATAAATCCTTGCTTCATTTTATTCGCCATATTAATAGCATGTCGACTAATATCAAAATACAAGTTATTAGTAAATAATTCTAAAAATTGAATACCAACTAAACGTCCCTTAGCTAGTAGGGCACCATGCTGTTTAATACGTGTAGTGAAGTGTTTAGGTTCATTATTGTTTGTAAATACAATCGCTTCACCACATAGTGCACCAATCTTTGTACCACCAATATAAAAAATATCACAGTAATTAGCAATATCTTCAATTGTGACATCTGTTTCATTACTCATCAAACCATAACCTAATCGGGCGCCATCCATAAATAATGGAATATGATGTTCCTTACAGACTTCTGATAAATTCCTAAGTTCTTCTTTACTATAAAGCGTTCCATATTCAGTAGGATGAGAAATATACACCATACCAGGAAATACCATATGTTCACGTTTGAAATCATTATAAAAAGTTTCAAGATAGGTATTTACTTCTTTAGGTGAAATCTTACCTTCATGAGATGGTACTGCTAATACTTTATGACCACTAAATTCTATAGCGCCCCCTTCATGTACTGCCACATGACCTGTATCTGCTGAAATAACCCCTTCATATGGCTCTAATACAGTATTAATAACAACTTGATTTGTTTGTGTACCACCAATTAAAAAGCGAACAGTGGCTTCAGGACATTGAATCGTTTTTCGAATTTGATCAGCGGCTTGTTTTGAAAATTGGTCATCCCCATAACCCGAAGCTTGAATATAATTTGTATCAATAAAACGTTGTAAAACTTTTGGATGTGCACCTTCTAGGTAGTCATTTTCAAAAGATATCATCGAATTCCTCCCTAACTTCCTTATGCTTATTCTAAACTGATTATTCTGAAAATTTGAATAGAATGTATTTAGTATACACTACCTTTTTAGTAATGTGAATTTAAGAGAATAAAAATAAATATGTAAACGCTTTTAAAAGACGTCCTATTATCATTGCAATTTAGTTGATAAACACATGTAAAAAGACTATGATTTAAACAAATATATGAAATGGAGTGTTATAAATGAGTAAAGTAAAATTTAAAAGAATTCAAGAACAAACAATTGAAGAATTGGAAAATGAAATTAATCAATATTTAGCAAGTGAAGAAGGTCGTCGCTATGAATTATTAAATGTTTCAATTGATAAAATTGAAGAACGCCAATTTCCTAACAATGAAGAAATATTAAGTGCCTTTTTAATATTAGCCGATAAATAAAAGTTGAATTTGAGAAGTAGGAGTTTAGAATTATGATAAGTCTTTTTGGCCCTAAAATTGGCACAATATTGAATATAATTTTAGTGCTTGGATTTTTAGGCAATTTAGTGTTGGCTTTTATTTTAATTTTTTTAGAGCGTAACAGACGTAGTGCATCTTCAACATGGGCCTGGATATTTGTATTATTTGTATTACCAGTGCTTGGATTTATTCTTTATCTATTTTTCGGTAGAACTGTTTCAAAAAGAAAAATGGAAAAAAATAATGGTAAAGAGCTAGATGTTTATAAAGATTTGATTGATGAACAAGCTCATAAAATTGATCATTACAACTATCATACAGAAAACAAGCAGCTACAAAATCATCAAGATATGGCAAGAATGCTATTAAAGAAACAAGATGCTTTTATTACTGAAGACAATAAAATTGATTTATTTATTGATGGTCATGAATTATATGACAAAGTACTCGAAGATATTTATAATGCGAAAGATTACATACATTTAGAGTACTTTGGATTTGAAATCGATGGTCTAGGAAAACGAATTATCGATGCCCTAGAAACAAAGTTAAAAGAAGGTTTAGAAGTTAAATTACTTTACGATGATGTGGGTTCAAAAAATTTAAAACGTCACAAATTTAAACATTTTGAATCATTAGGTGGAGAGGTAGAAGCATTTTTTGCATCTAAACTACCAATTATTAACTTTAGAATGAATAATCGTAACCATCGTAAGATTATTGTTATTGATGGTCAAATCGGGTATATTGGTGGATTTAATGTAGGTGACGATTATTTAGGTTTAGGTAAACTAGGATACTGGAGAGATACGCATTTAAGAGTACAAGGTGATGTTGTAAATGCACTTCAAATTAGGTTTATTCTTGATTGGAACTCTCAAGCACATCGTCCACAATTTGAATATGATGATAAGTATTTTCCTAAAAAGAAAGTACAGGATGGTCATTCAGCCATTCAAATTGGTTCAAGTGGACCTGCATATGAATTACACCAAATTGAGTTTGGATATACCAAAATGATTATGAGTGCGAAAAAATCTATTTATATTCAAACACCTTACTTTATACCAGATCGATCTTACATTAATGCATTGAAAATGGCAGCAAATACTGGTGTTGATGTTAACATAATGATTCCATGTAAACCGGATCATCCATTTGTCTACTGGTCTACATTTTCAAATGTTGCTGAATTGCTTGAATATGGAGTAAAAGTGTATACGTATCAAAATGGATTTATACATTCTAAAATGTTAATGATTGATGATGAAGTCAGTAGTGTAGGTTCATCTAATATGGACTACAGAAGTTTTGTATTGAACTTTGAAGTTAATGCATTCGTATATGATGAACAATTAGCTAAGAAGTTAAAAGAGGCGTATAAAGAAGATATAAAAAAATCTAAACAACTTACACTTGAGAAATATAAAAAACGACCATTATCAATTAAATTCAAAGAAGATATTGCCAAATTATTATCACCAATCTTGTAAAAATAATAAAACCGACAAAGCTTTGTGCTTTGTCGGTTTTATTAATATGACAAATGTCATTTGAAAATAGTGACATTTTTATCTGAAATTATAACTTGTTTGTTGATAAATTATTTATATTAACAAAAGGAAGTGATGAGTTATGATTCAAATTCGACATTTATCCAAAAAATATAATGGAAAAACAGTATTGAAAAATATATCACTAAATATAGAAAAGGGTATGAGTACTGCATTAATAGGAAAAAATGGAGCCGGAAAATCAACTTTAATTAATATTTTAATTAATCATTTGAAAGCAGAAACGGGAGAAATTATAGATATAGATCATTTATTAAATTTAAATCATATTGGTGTATTATTTCAAAAAACGTCTTTTCCTAGGTTAATAAAAGTAAAAGAATTATATAAATTATTTTGTCAACTATACAAGGATGCAATTTCGATAGATGAATTTAAAAAAATTACAAAATTGAATGATAGCCAATTGAATCTGTATGCAAATCACTTATCTGGTGGACAACAACGAATATTAGATTTTGGGTTATGTTTAATAGGAAAACCAAAGCTTCTCATTTTAGATGAACCTACTGCAGCTATGGATGTTGAAATGCGAGAACATTTCTGGACAATGATAGGGAAATTAAAAAAAGAAAATGTATCTATTTTTTATACTTCTCATTATATTGAAGAAGTAGAACGAATGGCAGATAAAGTTATATTTCTTGATCAAGGCATTATTAAGTTAAATGATTCACCTAGAAATATATTAACCAACCAACAATATTCAATAATTAAAGTACCAAATACAGTAGACAATAATTTACAGAATTTAACAAATTATTTTGATGTAAAAATTGAAGATACTATTTTAAAAATTAAAACATCTGATGTTAAGAAAGTAATATATTATTTGGAAAAATTAAATATAAATTTAAATGACATGACTATTGAAAAGCAAACATTGTTAGAAACAATTTTATTTGCTGATGTAAAAGAGGGAGGGACTAAAAATGAATAATATCGCTTTATTAAAAACAGAATTTAAAATTATTTTTCGAAAGAAACTAACAACATTCTTATCAATCATATTACCGGTAGGCTTTTATTTATTATTTACTTCTTTACTAGACTTACCAGAAGAGGCGAAACAGCAGTTCTATAAAGAATATATGTATAGTATGACAGTGTTTAGCTTGATGAGTTTTTGTTTAATGCAATTTCCTATAGAGATTATTGAAGAAAGAAACACAGGTTGGTTTAAACGATTAATGGTAACGCCTTTATCTAGTAAAACCTATTTTACTACTAAAATGATAAAAACAATATTGTTATTTTTATTGGCTATTATTTTGATTTTTACTGTTGCTCATCTATATAAACACGTAAATATGAGTATACAACAATGGTTGCTTTCAGGTGTTTCATTATGGATAGGTGCAAGTTTATTTTTAACATTAGGACTAATCATTGCTCAATTTAATGAAACACAAAAAGCAAGTAGTTTAGCCAATATAGTTAATATGGTATTAGCGATATTAGGAGGATTGTGGTTTCCAATTCAAACATTTCCGAGTTGGTTACAAAGAATTTCAAATATTACTCCAACATATCATTTGAAAAATTTTGCATTAGAATTAGCTAAAAATCAAGGTTTAAATATTACTTCATTATTTATTTTAATTGTATATAGTATACTATTTTTAATTATTACAGTGTGGATCAATCACAGAAAAGAAGTGAGTTAGATGAAAAAAAGAAAATGGAGCGTTAGATTAGGAGAGCTGTCTACGCTTATATATTTGTTATTTCCAATTATAAGTATCTTTAATGAAAAACGAGGTTCTCAAACTGTATATTTAATTGTTTTAGCTATTTTTATTGTGTCATATCTTATGCTAGTAATATATTATTATCGATTTAACAATAACGTAATATATAGCCTATTAGTGGTTCATTATGTAGGAATTATATATTTTGTTTATGCAATTAATCCAATGAATAGCTTATTCTTTTTCTTTAGCGCATTTGCATTACCTTTTATGTTTGAAGTAACAATTAAGTCAAAAGAATTTATCACATTTATAATTGCAATATTTTTATGTCTTATAATTACAAGTATTTATCAAATACAATATATAACTGTATTAGTTATCTTTTATTTAGTTATTTTAATTATTACTTTAGGGAATTTTAAAACTAAAAAAGATGGAGCATTAAAAAATGAAATAGAAGAGAAAAATAAGTATATTAATACATTAATTGCAGAACAAGAACGTCAACGTATAGGGCAAGATTTACATGATACACTAGGTCATGTATTTGTAAGTCTTAGTTTAAAATCAGAATTGGCATATAAGTTGATTGATAAAGATCAAGAAAAAGCTAAAAATGAAATATTGGCGATTAATCAGATATCTAAAGATACCTTAATTAAGGTAAGAAATATTATTGAAAATTTAAAATCTCAAAGTTTTGAAGAGGAAGTTCAATCCATAAAAAATGTTTTAAAAGATGCAAACATTCAATTTGAATTAAAAAATATAAGAAAGGTAAATGTTTTAACTCCAACAAAGCAATCGATACTATCAATGATTTTGAGAGAAGCAATCAATAATGTCATTAAACATGCAAAGGCTAGTAAGATTTATTGTGAAATGATACAAGAAGATAATAATCTATACCTAATTATTCAAGATAATGGAAAAGGTTGTAACACCACTGAAGACTTTAAATTAAAAAGTATAGAAAATAGAGTTCAACTTCTTAAAGGAAAATTAGAAATTAAATCTAAAAATGGTATGCATATACGTATTATGATACCAAGAGAGGATATTAAATGATTAGCATTATAATAGCTGAAGATCAATATATGTTGAGAAAAGCGATGGTTCAACTGATTGAATTTAACGAGCAAATGAAAGTAGTTAATGATTGTAATAATGGGGGTGACGCATTTGAGTTTATTGAAAAATATCATCCAGATATTGCAATTTTAGATATCGAAATGCCAGGGCTAACAGGTTTAGAAGTATTATCTAAAATAAGAGAATTTAAAATTGATACTAAAGTAATAATTGTAACTACATTTAAAAGACCAGGTTATTTTGAAAAAGCTGTGGCAAATGAAGTAGATGCTTATGTATTAAAAGAACGTTCCGTAGAAGATTTAATACAAACTATTAAACATGTCATGAATGGTGAAAAGGAATATAGTACTTCATTAATGACTACTTTATTCAAAGAATCTAATCCCTTAACACATAAAGAACAAGTGGTATTACGTGAAATTGGAGATAATTTAAGTAGTAAAGAAATTGCAGAAAAACTTTATCTTTCAGATGGGACAGTGAGAAATTATACGTCTAATATAATTGATAAATTAAATGCAGAGAATCGATTTAATGCTTGGAAGAAAGCAAAGGAAAAAGGCTGGATATAAAAAGTAAGAAAAATATTTAAGGAATGTATAAAAAAGACTGAATTGAATAATATTTAATGTTTTCAATTCAATCTTTTATTGAGAGTGACATTGTATGATACTCCCTTATTTACCTTTTCGTTTACGTATAATACTTTGAATAATATAAACAATAAATCCAACTAAAATGCCTAACAATACTGCTATAACAACCGAAACAATAATAGGCAGTTTATAAACGATTTGTAAAATAACGCCAACGATAATAGCAATTACGACAGCAATCATCGTGACTAAATTTTCATTACGTTCGCTCATGTATTTCACTCCTAACATGTATAATTATATCATGTTGAATATCAATTAATCATTTTTTGAAAATAAATTCAATATAGGTAGACTTTTTAGGTCGAAAGTATTGATTGATTATTAAATACATATTATATATTATATTTGAGTATTAAAAATATAATATAGGAGGCACCTATGAATTCAAAGAAAAATTTAACAATAATTGTTCTTGCTATCATTGTTATTGGCGTATTAGCATTTCAATTTTTAAATCATACAGGGCCATTTAAAGACGATAGTCAACATTCTTCATCTAATTCAACACAGATAGAACTTAAAGGAAAAGAAAAAGTCCACGTTAATCGGGTTGTAGATGGAGACACATTTGTGGCTAAGAAATCAAATGGTGAGCAAATTAAGGTACGTTTAATTGGTGTTGATACACCAGAAACGGTTAAACCTAACACACCAGTTCAACCTTATGGAAAAGAAGCTTCTAATTACAGCAAACAACATTTAAATAATAAAGATGTGTATTTAGAATATGATAAGGAAAAAGAAGACCGTTATGGTCGTACATTAGCCTATGTATGGTTAGATGAAAAAACAATGTATAACGAAGAATTAGTTAAAAAAGGATTAGCTCGTGAAAAATACTTCTCACCTAATGGTAAATATAGAAGTACATTTGAAAAAGATGAACAGCAAGCTAAAAAAGATAAAGTGAATCTTTGGAGTTAAAAAATGAGTATGGGAGAACATTCTTGACGAATGTTCTCCCATACTCATTTTTTAGTTATGAAAGTTTTCAACAATAGTATTAACTTGAGTTTCAGATAGAGGGTGTTTAGATAATTCAATAGCATTATTAATAACAGATTCTAAAGAAGATTTAGTGGATACTGTATCAATATATTTTTCTCTTTCTTCAGCACCTTCAATTATATTAACACTACCATCACTAAAATAAATGACACCAATACTTTGAACTTTATGATTAAAATATTTTTCAATGCCATCTTTTAAGATTTTTGCGTTAATAGCGGCTTGTTCATAAGGGTCATGTTGATAAAACTCATAGATAACTCGATTGTTTTGAATTTTTTCAATAAAAGTATATATTTCATTACGATTTGAATCAAATTGACTATGATATTGTTTACTAATATAATGCCCTACAATTTGTTCTACACTTTGATTATCACCCTCTAAGTGATCAGAAGTAGGTAAATCAAAATGATAAAATGTTTTTTGTTTCCAACTTTTAACGTCAATATTAATAAGACCTACGTCAGACACAACTATATAGTCAAATGTTCTTGCATACTCAAACAGTGGATGTTTAGTAGCTAAATTACTAGTCGTAATAATATTATAATATTTTAATTTTCCTAAAGCTTTAAAACGGTCTAAGATATCTTGTAATTCACGTTTAGCATTACGTTTGGAATGAGGACTAATCTCGTTATTAGAACTTAATATTTTATTTTTAAGTTCTAAATTTTCTTTACTGAGTAAAGAATTTTTAGAGACCATTTGATTTTTAGCGTAAACTTCAGTATCTATTCTATCTTGCATGTATCTTTGATTGAGTACAAATGCAAGTATAAGAATAACAATAATAATAATTAGAATAATCGTATGTGTCATATGCTCACCTCCTATTTAATATTTGTAAATTAGAAGATTAATGATTAAATTAATTTTCTATAGAAATCAATAATTAATTATAAACAAAATATATTTATTGTTCAATAAACAAAAAATGATAATTTAAGTTGAAAAAGAACATAATAACAGGATATAATTTATTCATTATTATAAATATAAAATTGTGTAAAATTATATCTCACACCCTAAAGAAGAATTAGAAGATTTACAAATTTTTCACAAATTAAAAATTGAAAACATTAAATTGTGTCTGTATAATTAACTTATGAAAGCGTTTCCTTTAAGGAGGACAGTTGTATGTCTCATCACCAAAATCATGTAGAAGAACTAGTTGGAATATTAAAAAATCAATGCCGTACAGCATTCAAATTTCACGGTGAAGTTGCTATTCAACTATTTTTAAATGAACTTTTTGAATTACCTTCGAAAGTCGATATTTGTGTAGAAAGAAAACGAATAGTAGAGGTTTTAAAAGTTATTCCTTCAAGTTATACATTTAAATATTATGATACGTCCAATCATAACATGGATAAAGATAATTTAGATATTCCATCTATTTCTCATATAAACGTTGTTAATAATGATAAAGTTATTTTAAGTATTTTTATTTATGATGTTATAAATGAGGAATGGATATTTAGACTAAACACTAATATCCGATTACCTAAAAATAGTATTTATTTTCATTCATTAACCTGGGATGTCGATTATATCAAACCTGAAATCGTATTAATGTATGATTTACTAGATTATCAACAAAACAATTCAGAAGCCAATTATAAGTCAGTTTTAGATGCTCTAAGCTATTATCAATTTGTGATTTTAAAAATGGTAGTGGGAGAGCATAAAATTAAAAAAGCACTTACACAAAAAGTTTAATATAAAAAATCTGAGACAAAATAGATGTCTCAGATTTTTTTATGTAATTGTTATTTAGGACATAAATTTTTTAAGCATACACCATGATAGCAATACTCATAAGTTGATAACACAGCTTTATCTGCATTTTCTCTTGAAATACCAAACATCATAGAAATTTCAGAAGCACCCTGATTAATCATTTTTAGGTTGATATTTGATTCTGCTAGAGCATGTGTGATTTTGTTAGCAGTTCCGACAGATTGAGTCATTCCTTCACCGACAATCATTAAGATGGCAAGGTCATGGTCAATGCTTAATTCATCAATATCACATTTTTTTCTAATCGCACTTAATACTTCATTCTCTTTATTTTTAATTTGATTAGAACGCATTATAATACTAATATTATCAATACCTGATGGCATATGATCGAAAGAGATATGATAGTTTTCTAATATTTCTAAAATTCTTCTTGTAAAACCTATTTGTCTATTCATTAAGTATTTCTTAATATTTATAACTGTGAAATCTTTATCGCAACTAATGCCAATAATTTGATTTTTATCTGTGACTTCACGATCATGGCGAATAAAGGTTCCTTTGTCCTCTGGATGATTTGTGTTTTTTATGACTACGGGTATTCTATGTTTATATAAAGGCTGTAATGCTTCATCGTGAAATACACTAAAGCCGGCATATGATAACTCACGCATTTCTCTATATGTAATTTCTTCAATAAGTTCAGGATTTTCAATTACATTTGGATTTGCCTTAAAAATACCAGAGACATCTGTAAAATTCTCATATAATGATGCTTTAATACCACGCGCTATGATTGCACCTGTGATATCCGAACCGCCTCTCGGAAATGTAACAACATAGTTATGTTTAGAAACACCAAAGAAACCTGGGATAATAATTTTTCCTTCAATTTCTCTTAATTTATAAATTTTATCATAAGCGTCTTCTAAAATTTGTGCTTGTTGTGGTAAGTCAGTTACTAAGATACCAGCATCTTTTGGTGAGAGATATGTTGTTTTAATGCCTTGTGAATCGTTGTATTTAGCGATAAGTTGAGCATTAAAATTCTCACCACATGATAACAATGCATCGTATAAACGATCATGCTTATCGTTTAATTGTTTAATGATTGTTTCAAGTGTTTCATCTATTGTTTCTAAGAGTGTAGACTCCATATGTAATTCTTCTAAAATATCTGCATAACGTTGAATAATCTCTCTTTTTTTATCTTGATAATCCAATTGATTGATTACTTTTTCATATAAACGAATAAGTAAGTCAGTCGTTTTAACATCATTCTTATGTCTTTTACCAGGTGCAGATACAATAATAATTTTTCTGTCTGGGTCATCATTGACAATATTTAGGACTTTTTTAATTTGTGTTGCATTTGAAACTGAACTTCCACCAAACTTAGCAACTTTCATAAAATTTACCAACCTTTCTAAAAAATCAGAAAATTCTATTTAATTTCCTGATACTACATGATAATATATATCTACATATTCACTTTTTCTTTTAAAAGTCCTATTCAATTAATTTGATTTAATAGTATAATAAATTTAAGTGTTTTTCAATAAAACAATTGTACTTCTCAATAATACAAATGGGAGGAAGATAAAAATTATGAAGGAATTAAACGTCGCGTTACTAGGGTTAGGAACAGTAGGCTCAGGTGTAGTAAAAATTATTGAAGAAAATCGACAACAAATTAAAGATACTCTAAATAAAGATATTGTTATTAAACATATTTTAGTAAGAGATACCACTAAAAAAAGACCTATTAATATTAGTCAATATCATTTAACAGAAGACATTAATGAAATTTTAAACGATGATGATATTGATATCGTTATAGAAGTAATGGGAGGAATTGAACCAACTGTTGATTGGTTAAGAGAATCTTTAAAAAGAAAAAAACATGTCATTACAGCAAACAAAGATCTACTTGCTGTGCATTTAGAATTACTAGAGAATCTAGCAGAACAACAAGGCGTAGCCTTAAAATTTGAAGCAAGTGTTGCAGGTGGTATTCCCATTGTTAACGCGATTAATAATGGGTTAAATGCTAATAATATCTCTAAATTTATGGGAATTTTAAATGGTACGTCAAATTTTATTCTTTCAAAAATGACGAGAGAACAAACTTCATTTGAAGATGCACTTGCTGAAGCACAAAGATTAGGATTTGCTGAAGCAGATCCTACTGATGATGTAGAAGGTATTGATGCAGCTAGAAAAGTAGTGATTACGTCTTATTTATCATTTAACCAAGTAATTAAGTTAAATGATGTGAAAGTAAAAGGTATCAGTAAAACAACATTATCTGATATTAATGTAGCTGACAAATTAGGTTATAAGATTAAATTGATTGGTAAAAGTACATATCATCATAGAGAAGTTAATGCATCCGTTGAACCAACCTTAATACATAAATCACATCAGCTTGCAGCAGTAGAAAATGAATACAATGCAATTTACGTTATTGGAGATGCTGTAGGGGATACAATGTTTTATGGTAAAGGAGCAGGTAGCTTAGCTACTGGTAGTGCAGTAGTGAGTGATTTATTAAATGTAGCACTCTTCTTTGAATCAAATTTACATACACTTCCACCTCATTTCGAATTAAAAACAAATAAAACTCGAGAATTAATGGATAATGGTGACGCAATTGCTATTGGAGAAAAATTAAATTACTATGTTGTCATTCATAGTGATGAATCAATTGATAAACTTAAAGATCAACTTAAATCAGATTTACCATTCCACAAATCACTTCAAATAGAACAACGTGATTCTAGTTCTTATGGAGTTGTGGTTATCGGATTAGACCAATCACCTGAATCACTACTTAGTAAAGCAAATTACAACATTGAAAAAATTTATCCAGTTGAAGGAGTTTAATAATTATGAAAAGATGGCAAGGTTTAGTAGAAGAATTTAAAGATTATTTACCGGTGAATGAAGATACACCTAAACTTACTTTAAATGAAGGACATACACCACTGATTCACTGTGCTAATATATCAGAAATGCTAGATATTGATTTATATGTTAAATATGAGGGTGCTAATCCAACTGGTTCTTTTAAAGATAGAGGAATGGTAATGGCTGTAACAAAAGCGAAAGAACAAGGTAAAAAAGTGGTGATTTGTGCTTCAACAGGAAACACTTCTGCCTCAGCAGCAGCTTATGCTGCACGTGCAGGTTTAAAAGCAATTGTAGTGATTCCCGAAGGAAAGATTGCTTTAGGTAAACTTTCGCAAGCGGTCATGTATGGTGCAGAAATTGTCTCAATTGAAGGTAACTTCGATGAAGCATTAGAAATCGTTAAAGAGATTGCACAAAATGATGATGATATTGAATTAGTAAATTCTGTTAATCCATTTAGAATAGAAGGACAAAAAACAGGTGCATTTGAAATTGTCGAACAATTAGAAGAAGCTCCAGATGTTCTAGCAATCCCAGTAGGAAACGCAGGAAACATTACTGCTTATTGGAAAGGCTTTAAAGAGTATCATGAGAAAAAAGGAAGTCAACTTCCTCAATTATTTGGTTTCCAAGCAGAAGGAGCCTCACCAATTGTTCAAAATAAAGTCATTAAAAATCCTGAAACAATCGCTACAGCAATCCGTATCGGTAATCCAGCAAGTTGGAAAAAAGCAACTGTTGCGTTAGAAGAATCAAATGGCCTCATTGATAGTGTGACTGATGATGAAATTTTAGAAGCATATCAATTAATGACATCTAAAGAAGGTGTATTTAGTGAACCAGCAAGTAATGCTTCAATTGCTGGTTTAATCAAATTACAACGTGCTGGAAAATTGCCGAAAGGTAAAAAAGTAGTAGCAATATTAACTGGTAATGGACTAAAAGATCCAGACACTGCTATCTCAATTTTAGATAATCCAATTCAACCGCTTCCAAACAATAAAGAAAGTATTATCAATTATATTAAAGGAACACTTTAATATGAAGCCATCACTTCACCTGAAAATACCTGCATCAACTGCTAACTTAGGAGTAGGATTTGATTCTATTGGTATGGCAATTAATAAATATTTATACCTATATGTTGAGGAAGCGGAAGGCAGTAACTGGGAATTTAAATATTTAAATGAAGAGTTAGACTCATTACCGAAAGATAAAAGTAATTATGTCTATAAAGTTGCACAACAAGTAGCTGAAAAATATAATGTAACTTTACCTAATTTAAAAGTGTCGATGAGAAGTGAAATTCCATTAGCAAGAGGGTTAGGATCATCTGCATCCGCTTTAGTTGGAGCATTATATATCGCTAACTACTTCGGTAATATTCAATTATCTAAGTATGAATTACTACAACTAGCTACTGAAATAGAAGGGCACCCTGATAATGTAGCACCTACAATTTATGGTGGATTACTCGCAGGATATTATAATCCTGAAACCAAAGAGACAAATGTGGCACATATTGATATACCTGATGTAGATGTAATTCTTACTATCCCAACATATGAACTCAAAACAGAAGACTCACGTAGGGTACTTCCAGATAATTATTCTCATGAGAAGGCAGTTCAAAATAGTGCGATTAGCAATACAATGATTTGTGCATTAATTCAACATAATTATGACCTTGCCGGAAAAATGATGACACAAGATGGTTTTCATGAACCTTATCGTCAACACTTGATTCCTGAATTTGAAAAAGTAAAAGTACTATCCCAAAAATATGATGCTTATGCTACAGTGATTAGTGGAGCAGGTCCAACGATATTGACATTGAGTCGTAAAGAAAAAAGTGGAGAACTTGTTAGAACATTAAAATCAGAAATAACAACTTGCGATTCTGAACATGCAACAATTAATAATGTAGGTGTTATTGAAGAAGTTGTGTATCCTTCATAAAATTATTGTAAAATAGATAAGAGCAAAAATGAAAGGAGAGCAACTAAGAAATGAGTAACTATAAAATGATTGTTATGGATATGGATGACACTTTAATGACAAGTGATAATGTAGTTAGTCCTGAAACCAAAGACTATTTAATTCAACTACAAGAAGAAGGATATAAAATTGTTTTAGCTTCTGGAAGACCAACTGAAGGAATGATTCCAGTAGCTAAAGAATTAAAGTTAGATCATTATCAAAGCTATATCATTAGTTATAATGGCGGTAAAACAATTAACGCTAAAACAGAAGAAATTGAAGTAAGTAAAAGTGTAACTAAAGATCATTTTGATAAAATTACAGACTATTGTCGTAAAAAAGGCTTTTTAACATTAACGTATCAAGACGGACAAATTATCTTTGATACAGAACATGAATATCGTAAAATTGAATCAGAATTAACTGGTCTACCTATGAAACAAGTGGATGATATTAAAGCGTATATTCAGTCTGATGTACCTAAAACAATGGGCGTTGATTATGAAGAAAATATTTCAAAAGCACGTAACGAATTAAATGGAACATTTAATTCTGATATTGATGTGACGACGAGCAAACCTTTCTTCCTGGAATTCATGGCTAAAGATGTTTCTAAAGGTAATGCAATTAAAGCTTTATGCGAAAAGTTAAATATTTCATTATCAGAAGTGATTTGTTTTGGAGATAGCCTCAATGACCAATCAATGTTTAAAGTTGTAGGATATGCTGTAGCAATGGGAAATGCGAGTGAAGAATTAAAAAAAATTGCAGATAAAGTTACATTAGATAATGATTCTAATGGTATACCAGTAGCGCTTAAAGAATTGCTATAAAACATTTATATAAATTAAAAAGGAAGCGGAATGAATTCGTATTGAATCATGTTTCGCTTCCTCTTTTTTATTATCATAACTAATTATTTAGCAGTATGTGTCCAGTCATGTTTACCTTTATTTCTTTTTACATGAGCATATACTTGATCAGCTGCATAATCTAAATTTGTATATACTGTTATTGTATATGCAGATTGGTTAACGTGAAATGGCTCATCTCGAAATACATCTTTTAAGTGTGTAAATAAGTTTTCCATTTGATCATGAGTTAGACTAGGATACTCACGCAATGTACGTTTCAGTAATTGTCCATTTCTTTCTTCTAAAGATTGTACGACAATAACAAAACGTTCATCACTCTTTATTACGTCATCAAATAAATTTGTTTGACCTACCATACTCAGTCACCTCTAAGTCGTTATCGTTATACTCATTATACAAAATAAACGACTATTAGAAAATATACATATTATGTTTAGTAATAAAAATAGGAGTAGAATTGTATTTAATTCTACTCCTAAATAAACGATGATATTAATCATGATAATGATGGGTTGTAAGATCCATGTGATCTAATTTTACAAATTTAGTTTTACGAATCAATTTATGCACGATAAAGATAATTGCTAAGACAATTAAAGGCATGATATTAACAAAAAAATCGCCTATATTACCATTAAATAAATCACCGATAGAATTACCAAGGTATAAGAAAATTAATGTAGCAAACACAATGATAGGGCCTAGAGGGAAAAGTGGTGATTTGTAAGGCAATAATGTGTTAATATTTTTGCCTTGACGTTTAATCCCTCTACGTAAACGTATTTGAGCCCATGCACTTATTGCCCATACAATAATTACTAAAGAGCCAATGATATTTAACAAGCTAAATACTGCATTAGCATAGAAATTAGCTAGAATAATAATTGCTACTACTAAAATGTAAGTAGTGACTATTGAACGCATCGGTAATTTCGTTTTATTATTTAATTTACTTAAAAACTTTGGTGCTTGCTTTTCATCACTCAAAGAGAAAAGCATTCTACTTGTTGTATACATTCCAGAATTCGCTGCAGATAGTAACGATGTAAGAATGACAGCATTAATAATTGATGCTGCAAATGCTATACCGATTCGATCGAAAACTATAGTAAATGGACTTTGAGATACCGATTGATTTTTATTTAATAATAAAGGATCAGTATAAGGAATAATAGCTGCAATGACGACAATAGATAAAACATAAAACAATAAAATTCTCCAAAATACTTGCTTAACAGCCCTTGGCATAGTTTTTTCAGGATTATCAGATTCACCTGCAGTGACAGCTACAACTTCCGTACCACCCACAGAAAATCCTGCTACAAGTAATACTGCTAAGAAACCAGATAAACGACCTACAAAAGGTGCTTCACCTTTGGTATAATTCTCGAATCCATATGTATGTCCACCAAGAATACCAAAAATCATTAATATACCAACAACAATAAATACAATAATTGTGATTACTTTAATTAATGATAACCAAAACTCTGTTTCGCCAAATGCTTTAACAGTAAAGATATTTAATAGGAATATAATCGTTATAAAAATTAAACTCCATACCAGAGGACTGAAAATTTTAAATACATCCCAATAAAATAAAACATTAGAAGCTACCATTACATCAACGCTTGATACTAAAGACCATAGAATGTAATACAACCATCCCATTGTAAAACCGATAGACGGATCAATGAAACGGGTAGCATATGAACTAAACGAACCAGATACAGGATAAAATGTAGCAAGTTCTCCAATAGACGACATTAAAAAATAAAGCATGATTCCTATCAATAAATAAGCTAAGATAGCTCCTCCAGGTCCTGCCTGAGAAACGACACTACCTGTAGCAACAAAAAGTCCAGTACCTATTGCGCCTCCGATAGCAATCATAGATATGTGTCTTGACTTAAGACCGCGTTTCATATTGTTATCTTCCATATAATATCTCCTAAATTAAAATTTAAAATATACAAATCATTTTAATCGTTTTAGGTCAAGTATTCAATAACTTTTGAACAATTTGTTTTAAAAATTTTAAATTTTCTGATTTTTTAAAACGATTAGTTTTTGGTACGTAGAAGGAAACTGATTAAATTAAAAGAAACTTATTGCTTAAAAATAAAGGATATGATAGAATTTTAAATCGTAAGAATTCCTAATTATATATAACAAGAAAGGATGTTATTGATGCGCGTTAATGTAACTTTAGCTTGCACTGAATGTGGCGATCGTAATTATATTACAACAAAAAATAAACGTAATAACCCTGAGCGTATTGAAATGAAAAAATATTGCCCAAGATTAAATAAATACACGCTACACCGTGAAACTAAATAATTCCTTATCTTTTAAATACGACAAAAAGATAAACTATTATAGACTCATACATGTTTAAGATGAATAACATGTGTGAGTCTTTTAATTTTAAAATAATTGTCTTTGTAATTTTTTAAAAGTATGTTAAGATATAAAACGTAATTATTACGATTTGTAAAAAGGAGATATTATATGGCTAAAAAATCTAAAATAGCTAAAGAATTAAAAAGAGAAAAATTAGTAAATCAATATTATGAATTACGTAAAGAACTGAAAGAAAAAGGAGATTATAAAGCATTAAAAAAATTGCCAAGAGATTCATCTCCAACTCGTTTAACAAGAAGATGCAAAGTTACAGGACGCCCAAGAGGTGTAATGAGAAAATTTGAAATGTCTAGAATTGCATTTCGAGAACATGCTCATAAAGGTCAAATTCCTGGTGTGAAAAAATCTAGTTGGTAACTGAAACTAATACTTTAGTCCATTTACATTGTATTTAAAAAATTGTAAAGTATATAAGGATATAAATAATAAGAGCGAGGAAAAGGTGATTTCTCGCTCTAGATTACGTTATAAATGATTTTTTAAAGCGTCAGATATTTTATTTATGTCTACAGTGTCTTTTTAATTTTTAATGTATAGGGGAAATTTAAAGTATGAAAATTTTTGATTATGAAGATATTCAATTAATTCCAAATAAATGTATTGTTAATAGTAGATCTGAATGTGATACAACTGTACAATTTGGACCTAAAACTTTTAAGTTGCCAGTGGTTCCTGCTAATATGCAAACAGTTATGAATGAATCTTTAGCTGAATGGTTTGCAGAAAATGATTATTTTTATATTATGCATCGTTTTGATGAAGCAGGTCGCATACCTTTTATAAAAAAAATGCAAAATAAAGGACTTTTCGCTTCTATTTCAGTGGGTGTAAAGGAAACTGAATTTGAATTTATAGAAAAATTAAAAACTGAGCATTTAATACCTGAATATATTACAATTGATATCGCCCATGGTCATGCTAATTCGGTTATTAATATGATTAAACATATTAAAAAACATATTCCTCAATCATTTGTTATTGCTGGTAATGTAGGAACGCCTGAGGGAGTAAGAGAATTAGAAAATGCTGGTGCAGATGCTACTAAAGTTGGTATAGGACCAGGACGAGTGTGTATTACTAAAATTAAAACTGGATTTGGTACAGGAGGATGGCAATTAGCTGCATTAAACATTTGTAGTAAAGCTGCACGTAAACCAATTATTGCTGATGGAGGTATTAGAACACATGGTGATATCGCGAAATCTATTCGTTTTGGAGCCACTATGGTTATGATTGGTTCATTATTTGCAGCGCATGAAGAATCTCCTGGCAAAACAGTTGAGTTAGATGGTAAACGTTATAAAGAATATTTTGGTAGTGCTTCCGAATTCCAAAAAGGAGAACATAAGAATGTTGAAGGGAAGAAAATGTTTGTGGAACATAAAGGTTCATTAAAAGATACCTTAGTTGAAATGCAACAAGATCTTCAAAGTTCAATTTCCTATGCTGGCGGCAAAGATTTAAAATCACTAACTACTGTTGACTATGTTATTGTAAGAAACTCAATTTTTAATGGTGATAGAGATTAATATATATTTAGTAGGTGAATGTTATTAAAAAATTCCTTTTATTTACTGCAATATTTCTGTTATTTATCATTATAAAACCCATCGAAGAAAACCAGTTTTTTATTCATTTGCAAAATAATGTAAGAGATAAAGTAGAAGTTTTATTAAATGAAGATACAAGCTATAAAAATAATGTGCTTAAAGTTCCAAAAAAACAAGAATTCGCAGTTAATAATATTCAATTAAATATGTCACAAAAGGAAGTAGAAAATAAGATAGGGCGACCAAAAAGAGTGACTTCAAATGAATATGGTACAAAATGGTACACTTATTATAATGATGATTATCAAAATTTTTTAATGGTAAGTTATATTAATAATAAAGTTAATGCTTTATTTAGTAATCAAAACATTATAACTTCTAAATCTAAAATTAAATATAATACCCCTAAAAAAGTGGTTGAACAACGTCTTGGTAAGCCAGTAGATAAAATTGCAAAAGGACGTAATCGTTTTGTTGTAAAAAATGATGAATATGATGTTTTTTATAAAGATCACATTTATACAACTGCATTTTACGATAAACATAATAAAAATAACTTAACAGGGTTGTTGCAAGTGAGTGAATCGATGGAAAACCGATTACAAAAGCAATATGGTGCACCTTCTACAACGCTAGAAAAAAGCTTTGAATATCAAAACTTTGATTTAGTTAATGCAGAAAGAAAACAACACGGATTAAATACATTGGATTACTCTAAAAAAATATCTAATACTGCAAGAAAACATAGTGAAGATATGGTTAAAAATAATTATTTTGAGCATACTGATTTAAATGGTCATTCACCTTTCGATAGAATGAAACGTGATGGTATACAATTTAATGTTGCTGCTGAAAATTTAGCTTATGGTCAACAAAGTAGTATTTATGCTCACGAAGGACTTATGAATTCTCTAGGACATCGGGAAAATATTTTAAATACACACGTTAATACATTAGGTGTAGGTGTAGATTTTAATAATAAGCGACAACCATTTTGGACAGAAAACTATGCTGGATAATGTTTGATTTATAATATATAGGGGTATGTTCTTTTTGCAAGGAAGTTGATATTATGCCTACAAAGAAAAATAAGAAAAAAGATATACTTGATAAAGTTAAAGAGATTTTAAATAAAAAATAAAACTAGAAGTGCTTAGGCACTTCTAGTTTTTTGTATATTAAACATATATATAAGAGATTTTAACGTAACAAACAAGAGATAAACTACAATTCTCTATAAAGACCAATAACTTTACCGATAACTGTTACATTATCTAAGTAAATAGGACTCATAGCACTATTTTCTGGTTGTAAACGATATCGATTTTTTTCTTTAAAAAAACGTTTTACAGTAGCTTCATCATCTTCAGTCATTGCTACGATAATATCTCCATTTTCAGCAATAGTTTGGCTTCTTACAATTACTTTATCTCCGTCTAAAATACCCGCTTCAATCATACTTTCACCGATAACATTTAAAATAAACACATCACTATTGTGTGTGGATGTTAAATGTTCTGGTAATGGAAAGTATTCTTCTATATTCTCTACTGCTGTAATTGGAACTCCAGCTGTAACTTTACCGATAACAGGAACATAGATAGTTTCTTCTCTAGTCATATCATTATTTTGATCACTCACGATTTCAATTGCTCTAGGTTTAGTAGGATCTCTTCTAATATATCCTTTTTCTTCTAATCTAGATAAATGACCATGCACAGTTGAACTTGAAGCAAGACCAACAGCTTCACCAATCTCTCTTACACTTGGTGGATAACCTTTTATTTGAACAACATGTTTAATATAATCATAAATCTCACTTTGTCTTTTAGTTAACTCTCTCATATATAGGCACTCCCTAAGTTTATTTTAATATAGTATAGCATTTTTTGATTTTTTAAACAAACATTTGTTCGTAATACTATTGACTAGGAACACTCGTTCTGTTAAAGTATTTATACAAACAAATGTTCTAGGAGTGAAAATAAATGCTTAGTAATTATACTAGTAATATCATTAAAAATATAATTGTTCTAGTAGTATCTTGCATCGTTTTTCTGGTGTTTTTTACTAACTTATATCAGAACGCTCATACGGAACACATGTACGAAATTACCGATCATACGATCCCTAAAAAAGCGATTTTAAACGATGATTATAAGAACGATATACCCGATAATACAGAACAAACAGACTATAAAGTGTTCGCCTTAGTTAAATAAATATTTAAGAGATATAGATAAAAAGTTATTACTTCTAAGAAATGGGAATATGAAGTATTATATAAAAATACTTCATTTATTTTAGAAAGAGTTTATGATGCTTAGATTTTTTATCTATGTCTCTTTTTGTTATATTAATTAAGTATTTTATATGTATTAAAGAAAAGAATAGAAAGTGTGATGACATGTCAAATAATAATTTAAATATAGATAGAATTAATGAATTAGCAAAAAAGAAAAAAGAGCAAGGTTTAACAGAAGCTGAAGCAAAAGAGCAATCTAAGTTGCGTAAACAATATTTAGATTCTTTTAGAGAAGGATTTAAACAACAAATTGAAAGTACCAAAGTCATTGATCCAGAAGGTAACGATGTAACGCCGGAAAAACTTAAAAAAATTCAAGAAAGTAAAAAGAATGATCAATAGTTAATAACATTTTAATCATTAACATTATAATCTTATCATTTACTATATTTTTAAGTTATAATATAAAAAAGATGATTAATTCTAGAAGGGAAGTATGTAAGATGTTTAATGAAAAAGACCAATTAGCTATTGATACTATACGTGCATTAAGTATTGATGCAATTGAAGAAGCAAATTCTGGTCATCCTGGTCTGCCTATGGGAGCTGCACCAATGGCCTACACGCTTTGGACTCGCCACTTAAACTTTAATCCACAATCTAAAGACTACTTTAACAGAGATAGATTTATATTATCTGCAGGTCATGGTTCTGCTTTACTATATAGTTTATTACATGTCTCTGGAAGCTTAGAATTAGAAGAATTAAAGCAGTTCAGACAATGGGGTTCTAAAACACCTGGACATCCTGAGTTTCGTCATACAGATGGTGTTGAAGTTACAACAGGTCCATTAGGACAAGGATTTGCTATGTCTGTGGGAATGGCTTTAGCTGAAGCGCATTTAGGTGGTAAATTTAATAAAGATGATATTAACGTTGTAGATCATTATACTTACGTGTTGGCTTCAGATGGAGATTTAATGGAAGGTATTTCTCATGAAGCAGCTTCATTTGCTGGTCATAATCAATTAGATAAACTTATTGTATTATACGATTCAAATGATATTTCACTTGATGGTGAACTTAACAAATCTTTCTCAGAAGATGTAAAACAACGTTTTGAAAGTTATGGATGGAACCATATTTTAGTAAAAGATGGCAACAATTTAGAAGAAATTGATAATGCGATTACTAAAGCTAAACAGCAAAATGGTCCTACGTTAATTGAAGTTAAAACAATTATTGGTTACGGCGCGCCAAACGTTAGCGGTACAAATGGTGTTCACGGAGCGCCACTTGGTACTGATGAAAGAAAACTTACATTTGAAGCATATGGATTAGATCCAGAAAAACGTTTCAATGTTCCAGAAGAAGTATATGAAATCTTCCAAACAACAATGCTAAAACGTGCAAATGAGCATGAAGATGAGTGGAAAGAAAAATTAGAAACATATACAGAAAAATATCCAGAGTTAGCTGAAGAATTTAAATTGGCAATCAGTGGTAAATTACCTGAAAATTATAAAGATGAATTACCAAAATTCAGTAGTGATCATAATGCAGCTACTCGTGCAGATTCTGGAGAAATCATTCAAGCAATTAGTAAATCTGTTCCTTCATTCTTTGGTGGTTCTGCAGATTTAGCAGGATCTAATAAATCAAATGTTAAAGAAGCTACAGATTACAATCCTAATACTCCAGAAGGTAAAAATGTTTGGTTTGGTGTAAGAGAATTTGCTATGGGTGCTGCAGTAAACGGTATGGCAGCACATGGAGGTTTACATCCTTATGGTGCTACATTCTTCGTATTTAGTGATTACTTAAAACCAGCATTACGCTTATCTGCAATTATGGGATTGAATGCAACATTTATCTTTACACATGATTCAATTGCTGTAGGTGAAGATGGTCCAACACACGAACCGATTGAACAGTTAGCAGGTTTAAGAGCTATTCCAAATATGAACGTCATTCGTCCAGCAGACGGTAATGAAACAAGAGTAGCATGGGAAGTTGCATTAGAATCTAAACAAACACCAACATCTCTAGTTTTAACTCGTCAAAATCTTCCTTATTTAGATGTAGATGAAGAAACGGTTGAAGAAGGCGTACGAAAAGGTGCATATGTTGTATTTGAAACTGAAACTAAACCTGAATATCTATTACTAGCAACTGGCTCAGAAGTAAGCTTAGCTATTGAAGTAGCTAAAGATTTAGATAAACAAGGTAAAGGTGTAAGAGTCGTTTCTATGCCAAACTGGTTCGCTTTTGAGCAACAAACAGACGAGTATAAAGAATCAGTTATTCCAAAAGAATTAACTAAACGTGTTGCAATTGAAATGGCTTCACCACTCGGTTGGCATAAATATGTAGGCACTGAAGGTAAAGTAATTGGAATCGATGGTTTTGGTGCAAGTGCACCAGGAGACTTAGTTGTCGAAAAATATGGCTTTACTAAAGAAAATATTTTAAATCAAATTCGCACTTTTTAATATTATGATTTAGTCAACATAGAGAGAGAGCGGGGAATGAATTCAAAATGAGTTCTTTCTTGCTTTTTTTTATTTTGTGCATAGCACTTTATATGAAGTTATTTATAAATATTAGTATTCGTGTTAAACAGTTTGTTAATATAAAAGCGAAGAGGTGTTATTCTAAAACTAACTCTTGAAATCAAGGTAGTTATTTAGTAAAATTCAGTAGGATATAGAAAGTGGGTGAAACAATGGCAACTTGGTTAGCAATTTTATTAATCATTGTAGCACTTATCATCGGACTAGTTGGTGGTTTCTTCTTAGCAAGAAAATATATGATGGACTATTTGAAAAAAAACCCACCTATCAATGAAGAAATGTTACGTATGATGATGATGCAAATGGGACAAAAACCGTCTCAAAAGAAAATCAATCAAATGATGACGATGATGAACAAAAACATGGATCAAAACATGAAGAGTTCAAAAAAATAATAGTTATTAAAGGATTGTATGCCATAAGGGTTTACAATCCTTTGTTTTTGTTGTAAAACATTTTTAGTTGGAGTATTTAAGAAGTATAATAGTATTAAACTTTTAGTTATGTGAGTATAAGAAGGTGTAAATTTGGCATATTTAGTTTTTTCCATAGTATTTGCATTGTTTATGGGGATTGTTGTCATAGTTATTCGTATGAAAGCACAAAAGTTCCCTGTAAATGAAAAGAAAATTATTTTACCTCCTATCTTTATGTCGACAGGGGCTTTGATGTATGTTATTCCATATTTTAGATTAACTGGGGCTGAAATTTTAGAATCTATCATTTTAGGTGTGATATTTTCATCTGTACTTATCTGGACAAGTCATTTTGAAGTTCAAGGCGCTGAGGTATATATGAAACGATCAAAAGCGTTTCCAATCATTTTAATTTCACTTTTAATTATTAGAACAATCATAAAAATATTTATTAGTAGCTCTATTGATCCAGGAGAAATCGGAGGCATGTTCTTTTTATTGGCATTTAGTATGATTGTTCCTTGGCGTTTAGCTATGTTATATAAATATAAAAATGTTAAAAAATCTTTAGTCTCATAATAGAGATTAATATTATTAGCTTATCTAAAATTAAATAAAATATTATTTTTTGATATTAAATTGAATTGAAGTTTAGAGCGAGTATGTGAGTTCATTGAGAATTCAATCTCGCTCTTTTTTAAAATTAAAGTATAATGCTTTAAAAAGTAAGGGGAATGTTATGAAAATTATACATACTGGAGATTGGCATTTAGGAAAGATACTTAACGGAAAACAATTTCTTGAAGACCAATCATTTATTTTAGAACAATTTATCCAATGTTTAAAAGATGAGAAACCTGATGTAGTTGTGATTGCTGGGGATATTTATGATACAACTTATCCAAGTAAAGAAACTATTCATCTTTTTGAAAATGCTATTCATACTATTAATATAGATATGAATATCCCTATGATTATTTCTAATGGTAATCACGATGGTAAAGAACGATTGAATTATGGAGCTTCATGGTTTGAACATTCCAAACTCTTTATTCGTACAAAATTAAAACATATGAATCAACCTATCGAATTTAATGATGTACATTTCTATGTACTTCCATTTGCTACTATTAGTGAAGTAAAAGAATTTTTTAAAGATGCTTCTATTCAAACTTATCAACAAGCAACAGAAAAATGTATTAATTATATAGTAGAAAATTTGAATAAAGAGAAAATAAATATTTTAATTGGTCACTTAACGATAAATGGAGGAAAAACATCGGATTCAGAAAGACCTTTAACAATTGGGACTGTTGAAAGTGTTACTAAATCATGTTTTAACGTATTTGATAAAGTGTTATTAGGACATTTACATCATCCATTTAGTATTAAAGATGACATTATTGATTATTCTGGTTCACTGTTACAATATTCATTTTCAGAAATAAACCAGCCTAAGGGATATAAACGTTTAGTGGTTCAAGATAAAAATGAACTATCAACATCATTTGTGCAACTTAAACCTTTAAGAGAGCTTGAAGTGGTTGAGGGCGAGTATGATGAAGTGATTCAAGGACATATTCAACCTAAAAATAAAGATAATTATATACATTTCAAACTTAAAAATATGTCGCATATTAGTGATCCAATGATTCATTTAAAACAACTATTCCCCAATACTCTTGCGCTTAGCAATATTACTTTTGAAAATGAGGGGCCTTTACATCAGACACAAATACAACAACAAGACGACCAAACTATTATTAAGCAATTTTATAAGATGATTACAGATAATGAGATGACCAAGTATCAGGAAGAAAAAATAAATAATTTAATCACTTTGGTATCGAATAAGGAGGTCTAAAATGAAACCAATAAAATTAACGTTAAATAATTTTGGCCCATTCTTACATGAAAAGATAGATTTTACTCAAATTAAAAATGATCAGCTTTTTTTAATTAGTGGTAAAACTGGTTCGGGAAAAACCATGATATTTGATGCAATTGTATTTTCGTTATTTGGAAAAGCTTCTACAGAAGGCAGAAGTGAAGCGGGATTAAGAAGTCATTTTGCAGAGGCAAAATCTCCTATGTGGGTTGAATATGAATTTCAACTTAATGAAAAATATTTCAAAATTATTCGTCAAGGTGCTTTTACTAAAGAGGGAAACACTAGTCAAACACCAGGAAAACTAGATGTGTATGAATATGATTCTAAAAGTGAAACATATGAATTAAGAGAAAGTAAAATCAGTGCTGGAAATCAATATATTAAGTCATTACTAGGCGTTAATGCTGAACAATTTAGACAGTTATTTATTCTTCCACAAGGTGAATTTAAAAAATTTTTAGTATCCAATAGTACAGATAAACAGGGGATATTAAGAACTTTATTTAATAGTATACGTTTTGAGGAAATTCAAAATTTGCTCAAAAATGAAATGAAAGAAGAGAAAAAACAAATTGAAAAAAGATACGATCAAATTAAATTACTATGGGAAGATATTGACGCATTTGATGATGAGCAATTAATTCAATTGAAACAAATCCATCATATAAAAACTCAAGAATTATTGCAGGCTATTCCCAACTTCAAAACGATAGGTCATCAACTCGAAGAACAAAGACTACATATAAAAAATGAGCAAAAAGAACAATTACATTCTATAATAAAACGCATTGATTTAAATAAAAAGTTAGAACAACAACTGATTGAATTAGAAGAATACCACCAATTAAAACATCAATTAGATGAACAGATTGAAGACATACAAGCATTAAAAGTAAAATTAAATCGATTAAAAGATACTGGCATGCTATTTAATTTATATGATCAACAACGTTTGAAAGAAGAGAAGTATCAAATAATAAAAACCAAAATAATAGAGACTGAGAATAAAATATCGCAAATAAATAATAAAATAAACATACTTGAAAAAGAACATAAACAATTAAACAAGATGAGTGACTCATACCACTTAAAAAGTGAGAATTTAGAACAATCGAAGCCTTTTTATCATCAATTGGATAAATATCAACAAGCATTTGAAGAGCAAGAACATATTATTCATAATTATAATGAAATGATGAAAGAGCAAGAGCAGTTAATTAATAAAGGACATAAAATGAGTCAATCTATTGATAGCTATAAAGTGGATAATAAAGCTATTGATGAGCTGACTGAACAAATATATCAATTACAAAAACAATTAGATGAACAACAAAGTTTAAAAGATAAGTATGAAAAGCAAGTTTCCCTAAAACAACAATATCATCAACATTCAAAAAAGATACAAAATTTAAAAAATGAGATTGATACACTCAATCAACAGTTAGAAAGCATTGATAAACGTAATATTGATTTAAATGATAAACAAACCTTTATTATTGAAATACAGTCAGCGTTACGTATTGGTGATACATGTCCAATATGTGGAAATGAAGTTGAATCTTTAAATCAGCATATTGATTTTGAAACTATTAATCAAAATCATCAATTACTTGATAAACTTTCTGATGAAATTAATGAAAAAAAACAGCATTTAAGTAAAAGCGAAACGACGTGTGAATTACTCTCTCAAAACATATCAGATTTAGGAGAGATAGAGTATGAATCGATTAATTTAGACCAAATCAAAGAAAAGTTACAATGTGCAAAGTCTGAAAAAATACAATTACAACAACAATTAGAAAAGTTAGATAAATTACAACAACAATTTCATGCGTTACAGCAAGAGAAGCATCAGCAGGAACTTAAATTAGAGAAATTAGCTTCTCAAAAACGTCAGAATCAAACTTTAATTCAAGATTTTGAAATAAGCACAGGATATTCAAGTATTGAAACTTTTAAAAATTATTACTTAAGTCTTCAAAAAGAGATTGATGAGTATCATCAACATGTTGATGATACTAATAAAAATATGCAATCATATCAAAATGCGCTAGCTTTAGAAAAAAATAGTGTTGATAATTATTTGACTACGAGTAAAGAACTACAAAAAGAATTAGATTATTTTACAACAACTATCCGAAAAGAAATGAAACGATTAGGTTTAGAAAATGAAGATGAAATAAAAAAATTAAAACATGAACTTCAAGATATAGAGCATATTGAAAAAAGAATTAATCACTTCGATAAGGAACAACATAAATATAACGTTGAAATAGAACGATTAACACGTCTTACAAGTGAAAAAGAACTTGAAGATATATCTAATCTTGAAATGCAAAAAGAACATATCGAAGAAAAATATAATCAGTATGTTAATGATGTTGTATCAATACAATATAAAATTAAGAAAAATGATGAAAAATTTGCAAAAATTGAAAAACATATTCACTATTTAGATGAAGAGTTAAAAGAGCAGCAACAAATTTTTAATTTATCTGAGGTTTTATCAGGAAAGAATCATCAAAAATTATCGCTTGAAAACTATGTATTAATCTATTATTTAGAAAGAATTATACATCAAGCAAATATTAGATTAGATATAATGAGCGGGCGAAGATATCAACTTAAACGAAGAGAATCAATATCACAAGGATATAGTGGATTAGAAATCGATGTATTTGATTTATATTCTAATAAGTCAAGACATATTAGTTCATTATCAGGAGGAGAAACGTTTCAAGCATCACTGGCTCTAGCATTGGGATTAAGTGAAGTCGTACAACAAGAATCTGGAGGGATAACGTTAGAATCAATGTTTATCGATGAAGGATTTGGCACACTTGATCAAGAAACTTTAGAAACATCTCTTGATACATTATTAAATTTAAAAACATCTGGACGGATGGTAGGAATTATCTCTCATGTGAGTGAGTTAAAACAACGAATCCCATTAATACTTGAAGTAAATACAAATCAGTATCAAAGTTACACAAAATTTAAATGGAAGTAACAAAAAACATTGGAATATTAATATTCCAATGTTTTTTGATTTATTTATTTGTTTTTAAAAGATCTCGAATTTCTGTAAGTAATACCGTATTTGTATCAATTTCTTCTTCTGGTTCTTCTTTTCTTATAATTGTATTGGCAATCTTAACAAAGATAAATAATGCAAAAGCAACGATAATAAAATCAATAATTGACTGAATGAAAAGACCATACTTAATGCCCCAAATCTGCCAATCTTTAGCAAAATCGACCGAACCGAACAGTTTACCAATCAATGGCATGATAATATAAGTTACTAAGGATGATACAATTTTATTAAATGCTGCCCCCATAACTACAGCAATTGCTAAATCTAAAACATTTCCTTTAAATGCAAACTCTTTAAATTCTTTTAGCATAGTAATCTCCTATTTATTTGATTTTTATATAATATATCATACAAAACATAAATAAATTAGTAAATATTAAAATTAATGAAATTTGATTAAGATTAAAATGTTTGTTATTATATTAAAGTAGTTTACCGAAAAATTAATTAATTATTTTTATAATTAATTGTGTATTTTTCATTTTGAAAAAATTTAATATTAAGATGAAGGGAGTTATATTAGTTATGAATTCTTCTTCTGAATCAAGTAAGAAAGGAAAGAAATTTTCGCCGGTATTTATTTATAGTGCGATTATCGTAGCGATTATTGTACTAATTGGGGCAATTGTACCGGAACAATTCGATTCAATTACTAGTTCAATAAGTGGATGGATTACTGATAAACTTGGTTGGTATTATTTAATACTTACAACTATTATTGTTTTCTTCTGTGTCTTTTTAATTTTCAGTCCAATTGGGAAATTAAAACTTGGCAAACCTGATGATAAACCAGAGTTTAATACGATTTCATGGTTTGCCATGCTATTTAGTGCAGGTATGGGTATTGGTTTAGTATTCTATGGTGCAGCAGAACCTATGTCACACTTTGCAGCACCACCAACTGCTAGTCCAAAAACGACAGAAGCCTTTACTGAATCACTTCGTTCTACTTTCTTCCATTGGGGATTTCATGCTTGGGCAGTTTATGGTGTCGTAGCTCTTGCCTTAGCATACGCTCAATTTAGAAAAGATGAACCAGGACTTGTTTCTAGAACATTACGCCCATTGCTTGGAGATAAAGTAGAAGGACCTATTGGTACGATTATTGATGTACTTTCAGTATTCGCTACAGTAGTAGGGGTAGCTGTATCATTAGGTATGGGTGCATTACAAATTAACGGTGGTTTAAATTACTTATTTGGTGTCCCAAATAATGTATGGGTTCAATCACTTATTATTGTTGTTGTTACAATTTTATTTATTATTAGTGCTTGGTCTGGTCTAAGTAAAGGAATTCAATATTTAAGTAATGCTAATATTGGTTTAGGTACAATATTAATGATTGTTGCTTTAATTGTTGGACCGACTGTATTAATTTTGAACATGTTTACAAGTTCAATTGGTAGTTTGTTCAATACATTCTTATTCAACAGTTTTGATACAGCAGCATTAAATTCTCAAAAAAGAGAATGGATGTCTTCTTGGACACTATATTATTGGGGCTGGTGGTTAAGCTGGAGCCCATTCGTAGGTGTATTTATTGCACGTGTGTCTAAAGGACGTTCAATTCGTGAATTTATTTCAGGTGTATTACTTGTTCCGGCTCTAGTAAGTTTCTTATGGTTCAGTGTGTTTGGCGTATTAGGTATTGAAATGGGTAAAAAACATTCTGAGCTATTCAAGATGTCAGCAGAAACGCAACTCTTTGGCGTATTTAATCATTTACCTTTAGGAATGATTTTATCACTTGTTGCACTTATATTAATCGGTTCATTCTTTATTACATCAGCCGATTCAGCAACATTTGTATTAGGTATGCAAACAACATATGGCTCATTAGAACCATCTAACGTGGTAAAAGTAACATGGGGTATTGCACAATCTCTTATTGCCTTCATCTTACTCTTAGCAGGTGGTGGAGATGGCGCAGAAGCATTAGGCGCACTACAAAGTGCTGCAATTATTAGTGCATTACCATTCTCCTTTGTGGTCATACTAATGATGATTAGTTTCTATAAAGATGCTAACCAAGAACGCAAATTCTTAGGATTAACATTACAGCCTAATAAACATAGACTAAAAGAATATATTGAATATCAACAAAAAGACTATGAATCTGATATATTAGAAAAACGTCAAAATCGACGTAATGCAGAGAAAGCAGAACAATAATTAAAAAAAACGCCTAAGACAACTTATTTGTCTTAGGCGTTTTTTAATATAGTTAGATCGAAATATAAAGACTTTCAAAAGAAAATCCACATCCAATATATGTTGATATTGGAGCCAAAAATTCAAAATGAATTTCTATTCTACTTTCCTTTTTATTTCATTTAGCTTATTGAAAAAAATTCTCATTTAATAAAAAATACTTATAGTTTAAATGTACTATGATAAGTATTTCTTATATTAACTGATTATAAAACCAAAATTCAAATCACTCAAATTCTAGTGATATATAGTTGTTTTAAAAAACATATAATTATACAATTTAATTAAAGAAGTATAATTATGAATTTTTAATATTCAAGGGGGATAATCAAATGACTTCTAACATTAAAGAACAAGCAAAAAAATCATTTGAAGTTCGAGGTAAATCATATACATATTATGATTTAAAAAGTCTTGAAGAACAAGGTTTAACTAAAATTAGTAAGTTACCTTATTCTATTCGTGTTCTACTAGAATCAGTATTAAGACAAGAAGATGACTTTGTTATTACAGATGATCATATTAAAGCATTAGCCCATTTTGGTAAAGAAGGTAATGAAGGAGAAGTACCTTTCAAACCTTCTCGCGTAATCTTACAAGATTTTACAGGGGTGCCTGCGGTTGTCGACTTAGCTTCATTACGTAAAGCTATGAATGATGTAGGTGGAGATATTAATAAAATTAATCCAGAAGTACCGGTTGATTTAGTCATCGATCACTCTGTACAAGTAGATAGCTATGCAAACCCACGTGCGTTAGAACGCAATATGAAATTAGAATTTGAAAGAAACTATGAACGTTATCAATTTTTAAACTGGGCTACAAAAGCATTTAATAATTATAATGCTGTACCGCCTGCAACAGGTATCGTACACCAAGTTAACTTAGAATATTTAGCTAAGGTAGTTCATGTAAGAGACGTGGACGGTGAACAAACTGCTTTCCCAGATACACTTGTTGGTACAGATTCACATACTACTATGATAAATGGTATTGGTGTATTAGGCTGGGGTGTTGGTGGTATTGAAGCTGAAGCAGGTATGCTTGGTCAACCATCATATTTCCCAATTCCTGAAGTGATTGGAGTACGCTTAACTAATTCATTACCTCAAGGATCAACTGCCACTGACTTAGCATTACGAGTAACTCAAGAGCTACGTAAAAAAGGTGTAGTTGGTAAATTTATAGAATTCTTCGGTCCTGGTGTTGCCGATTTACCATTAGCTGATCGAGCGACTATTGCTAACATGGCTCCTGAATATGGTGCAACTTGTGGTTTCTTCCCAATTGATGAAGAGTCACTTAAATATATGAAATTAACTGGCCGTTCTGAAGAGCACGTTGAGTTAGTTAAAGCTTATTTACAACAAAACAATATGTTCTTTACATCAGATAAAGAAGATCCACAATATACAGATGTAATTCATTTAGATTTATCGACAGTTGAAGCTTCACTATCTGGTCCTAAACGTCCTCAAGATTTAATTTTCTTAAGTGATATGAAAAAAGAATTCGAAAAATCTGTAACAGCTCCTGCTGGAAACCAAGGTCATGGTTTGGATCAAAGCGAATTTGATAAATCAGCTAATATTCAATTTAACGATGGTTCTGAAACAACTATAAAAACAGGAGACATTGCAATTGCAGCGATTACTTCATGTACAAACACATCGAATCCTTACGTTATGTTAGGTGCTGGTTTAGTTGCGAAAAAAGCAGTTGAAAAAGGATTAAAAGTGCCTGAATATGTTAAAACATCATTAGCACCAGGTTCAAAAGTAGTGACAGGTTACTTACGTGATTCTGGATTACAAAAATATCTTGATGATTTAGGATTTAATCTAGTAGGTTATGGATGTACAACTTGTATTGGTAACTCTGGACCGCTATTGCCAGAAATTGAAAAAGCTATTGCTAAAGAAGATTTACTAGTTACTTCTGTATTATCTGGTAACCGTAACTTTGAAGGTCGAATCCATCCATTAGTAAAAGCGAACTATCTTGCTTCACCTCAATTAGTCGTTGCGTATGCTTTAGCTGGTACAGTTGATATTGATTTACAAAATGAACCACTTGGTAAAGGTAAAGATGGTCAAGATGTATACTTAAATGATATTTGGCCTTCAATTAAAGAAGTTGCTGATACAGTAGATAGTGTTGTAACACCTGAATTATTTAAAGAAGAATATAAAAATGTATACAACAACAATGAAATGTGGAATGAGATTGATGTTACTGACTCTCCATTATATGACTTCGATCCTAATTCAACATATATTCAAAATCCAACATTCTTCCAAGGTTTATCAAAAAAACCAGGTACCATTGAACCATTAAAAGATTTACGTGTAATGGGTAAATTTGGTGACTCAGTTACAACTGACCACATTTCTCCAGCAGGTGCTATTGGTAAAGATACACCAGCAGGTAAATACTTATTAAATCATGACGTGCCTATTCGTGATTTTAACTCATATGGTTCTCGTCGTGGTAACCATGAAGTTATGGTGCGTGGTACATTTGCGAATATTAGAATTAAAAACCAATTAGCACCAGGTACAGAAGGTGGCTTTACAACATATTGGCCAACTGATGAAATTATGCCAATTTATGATGCTGCAATGAAATATAAAGAAGATGGCACTGGCTTAGCAGTATTAGCAGGCAATGATTATGGTATGGGATCTTCACGTGACTGGGCTGCTAAAGGTACTAATTTATTAGGCGTTAAAACTGTAATAGCACAAAGTTATGAACGTATTCATCGTTCTAACTTAGTTATGATGGGTGTATTACCATTACAATTTAAAGATGGAGAATCAGCTGATTCACTTGGTCTAAATGGTAGAGAAGAAATCTCTGTAGATATTAACGAAGATGTACAACCACATGATATTATTAAAGTTCATGCAAAAAAAGAAAATGGAGAAGTGGTTGATTTTGATGTCATTGTTCGTTTTGATTCACAAGTTGAAATCGACTATTATCGTCACGGTGGCATTCTACAAATGGTATTAAGAAATAAACTTGCTCAATAATACAATTATTCGAAAAAGTATTTAAAAATTTGAATGTATTTTGAATCCTTAGATGGCAATCTCATCTAAGGATTTTTTCTTCATTCGTGTCATTGAGCTATTTCAGTAATAAAAGTAGTAAATGGGAATTCTATAGCAATCATCCTTTTTATGTTAATATTGAAAGTGAACTTAATTGGAAAGAGGTACATAAATATGATTTATAGTATGACTGAAATTGAAGCGAGATACCAAGAAACAGATAAAATGGGAGTAATTTATCATGGGAATTATGCTACATGGTTTGAAGTTGCTCGTACTGATTATATTCGTAAATTAGGTTTTAGTTATGCAGATATGGAAAAAGAAGGTATCATCTCACCCGTCGTGGATTTACAAGTTCAATATAAGAAATCCATTTTTTATCCTGAAAAAGTTAAAGTGAAAACATGGGTAGAACATTATTCAAGATTGCGTTCAACGTACTGTTATGAAGTATATAATGAAAAAGGGGAATTAGCTACCACAGGTTCCACTCAGCTATTATGTATTAAAGCAAGTGATTTCAGACCAATTCGTTTAGATCGTTATTTTCCAGAATGGCATCAAGTATATAGTGAAGTCGAAGCATTGAATAACGAAGGTAAGGAATTAGAAGTCACACAACGTAGCGATTTGAATATATAAATATAAGACCATAAATATCTGTAAATATTAGATATTTATGGTCTTTTTTTAATTAGTTGTAGAATAAACAATTTCGTCTTCATGGTCTACTTTTTCAACTAGAACTTCATGATCTTCAAAATACCATAAGTCATCTTCTGAAACTACAACAATTAAATCATTATAATTTTCGTGATAACCTATCTCAACATCATTGCTCAATTCCACACGAAATGCTGGGCTAAAACCTTGTTTAAGTTGAAATTCTCCACCATACCTCACATAAAATTGTAAGACTTTATTCTCTTCAGGTAAATCTAATTCATTTTTAAACCATTCAACTGCTTCATCAGTCAATTTGATTTTCATTGTAAGAACCATCCTTTATATTAATAATTATGATATTTATAATGCAAAAATTGTTTGAATTAAAACATATTGTTCTCACTATTAAACATGAACTGTTTATCATATTTAAATTAATAGAACTAAACTGAATCTTCACATTTGGTGCAAGATCATCCATTTTACATCCATTTGATTTTTGGTTCTTCACCTTTAAAAATTCTAACAATATTAGAACGGTGTCTAAAAATTAAAATGATTGATACAAAAGCACTCATTCCAAATAATATGTAATCATGAATAATTAATGAACCTATCACACAGCTGATTGCCGCAATAATACTGGATAATGACACATACTTTGTTAAATATAAAATTCCAAAGAATATGACTGCTAAAATTAAAAGTAAGATTGGATTAACTCCTAACACAACTCCGGCACTTGTGGCTACAGCCTTACCTCCTTTAAATTTAAGATAAATAGGATAAACGTGACCAATTATTGCAAAAATACCGACAATTAATCCATGTGTGAAGAATGTACTAATTGGTCCCTGCGCATGCACTGGAAACCATAACGGGAAAAATACAGTAATGAATCCTTTAAATATATCTAAAAAAGTAACGATAAATCCAGCTGGTTTTCCTAAAACTCTAAAACTATTTGTGGCACCAGTATTACCGCTTCCAAATTCTCTAATATCTTTTTTAAAAAAAACTTTTCCTATAACATAACCATTTGGAATAGCTCCAATGAGATAGCTTAAAATCAACATGAGAACTATCATCATAATTTGTTTACACATCCCTTATATAATGTAGGTATATTTTATCACAAAGTATTCCTGACAACGATTAAAAATTGAAAAAACGTCTTATATATTAAGTTAAATGTTTATCTTATAGAACTCATACTTGCATTTTAATGCGTTTTATATAAGAATAACTATTGTAAAGTTAAAAAACGAACGTACGTTTGTAGGAGGCGAACGCATTGGCAACAAAAATGACAAATCATTATTCAGATGATTCGATTCAAGTATTAGAAGGACTTGAGGCAGTTAGAAAACGTCCTGGGATGTATATTGGGTCGACTGATAAACGTGGATTACACCATTTAGTATATGAAATTGTCGATAACTCCGTCGATGAAGTTTTAAATGGTTATGGTAATGAAATTGATGTAACAATCAATAAAGATAATAGTATTTCAGTGGAAGATAATGGGAGAGGTATGCCAACTGGTATGCATGCGTCTGGTAAACCTACTGTAGAAGTTATTTTTACTGTATTACATGCTGGAGGTAAATTTGGACAAGGTGGATATAAAACTTCTGGAGGACTTCATGGTGTTGGTGCTTCCGTAGTTAATGCTTTAAGTGAATGGTTAGAAGTTGAAATTCATCGAGATGGACAAATTTATAAGCAATCTTTTAAGGATGGTGGTATTCCAACTTCTGGTTTAGTGAAAGCGGGAAAAACTAAGAAAACAGGTACAAAAGTCACATTTAAACCAGATTCAAGTATTTTTAAAGCAACAACGGCATTTAATTTTGATATATTAAGTGAGCGCTTACAAGAATCTGCATTCTTATTAAAAAACTTAAAAATTACATTGAAAGATCTACGTGATGGAAAAGAACGTGAAGATGTTTATCATTACGAAGAAGGTATTAAAGAATTTGTAAGTTATATCAATGAAGGTAAAGAAGTATTGCATGATGTTACGACGTTTACAGGTGCTGCAAATGGAATCGAAGTAGATGTTGCTTTTCAATATAATGATCAATATTCTGAAAGTATATTAAGTTTTGTTAATAATGTACGTACAAAAGACGGCGGAACTCATGAAGTAGGATTTAAAACAGCAATGACACGCGTATTTAATGACTATGCACGCCGTATCAATGAACTTAAAGATAAAGATAAAAACTTAGATGGTAATGATATTAGAGAAGGATTAACAGCAGTGATTTCTGTACGTATTCCAGAAGAATTACTGCAATTTGAGGGACAAACTAAATCTAAGCTTGGTACATCAGAAGCGCGTAGTGCAGTAGATTCTGTTGTTTCTGAAAAATTACCTTATTATTTAGAGGAAAAAGGACAATTATCTAAATCACTTGTGAAGAAAGCTATTAAAGCGCAACAGGCAAGAGAAGCGGCTCGTAAGGCACGGGAGGATGCACGTTCTGGTAAGAAAAACAAACGTAAAGATACTTTATTATCAGGAAAGTTAACGCCTGCTCAAAGTAAGAATACTGAGAAAAATGAATTATATCTTGTCGAAGGTGATTCAGCAGGGGGATCAGCTAAACTTGGAAGAGATAGAAAATTCCAGGCTATTTTACCTTTACGAGGTAAAGTGATTAATACTGAAAAAGCAAAACTTGAAGATATTTTCAAAAATGAAGAAATTAATACAATTATTCATACAATTGGTGCTGGTGTTGGTAATGATTTTAAATTAGAAGATAGTAATTATAATAGAGTTATTATTATGACTGATGCTGATACAGATGGCGCCCATATTCAAGTGTTATTATTAACATTTTTCTTCAAATATATGAGACCTCTTGTTCAAGCAGGTCGTGTTTTTATTGCATTACCTCCGTTATACAAATTAGAAAAAGGTAAAGGGAAATCTAAAAAAGTAGAATATGCTTGGACAGATGATGAATTGGACAAACTTCAAAAACAATTAGGTAAAGGCTTTATTTTACAGCGCTATAAAGGTTTAGGTGAAATGAATCCTGAGCAATTGTGGGAAACTACAATGAATCCTGAGACAAGAACGTTGATTAGAGTCCAAATCGATGATGAAGTACGTTCTTCTAAACGTGTAACAACATTAATGGGAGATAAAGTTGCACCAAGACGTGAATGGATTGAAAATCATGTTGAATTTGGCATGCAAGAAGATCAAAGTATTTTAGATAATACAGAAGTTCAAATACTTGATACTGAAGAATATGATGAGGAGGAAGTCAATTGAGTGAGATAATTCAAGACCTATCACTTGAAGATGTTATTGGTGATCGCTTTGGAAGATATAGTAAATATATTATTCAAGAACGTGCGTTACCGGATGTGCGTGATGGTTTAAAACCTGTACAACGTAGAATTTTATTTGCTATGTATAGTAGTGGCAATACGTATGATAAAAATTTCCGTAAAAGTGCGAAAACAGTTGGGGATGTTATTGGTCAATATCATCCACATGGTGATTCTTCAGTTTATGATGCAATGGTACGTTTAAGCCAAGATTGGAAGTTGCGTCATGTATTAATCGAAATGCACGGTAATAATGGTAGTATTGATAATGATCCACCTGCTGCGATGCGTTATACAGAAGCGAAGTTAAGTCAACTTTCTGAGGAGTTGGTTCGTGACATTAATAAGGAAACAGTGTCCTTTATACCAAACTATGATGACACAACACTTGAACCTATGGTGTTACCGGCAAGATTTCCAAATTTACTAGTAAACGGTTCGACTGGTATTTCGGCAGGATATGCTACTGATATTCCTCCACATAATTTAGGTGAAGTAATTCAAGCAACATTAAAATATATTGATAATCCTAATATTTCAGTAAATCAATTAATGAAATATATCAAAGGTCCTGATTTTCCGACAGGCGGTATTATTCAAGGTATTGATGGTATTAAGAAAGCCTATGAAACAGGAAAAGGAAAAATTGTTGTTCGTTCAAAAGTAGATGAAGAAGCGTTAAGAAATGGACGTAAACAATTAATTGTGACAGAAATTCCTTATGAAGTGAATAAAAGTTCGCTTGTGAAACGTATTGATGAGCTTCGTGCTGATAAAAAAGTAGATGGTATTATTGAAGTACGTGATGAAACAGATCGTACAGGTTTAAGAATTGCTATTGAATTAAAAAAAGATGTTAATTCAGAGTCTATTAAAAACTATTTATATAAAAATTCTGATTTACAAATTACTTATAATTTCAATATGGTCGCTATTAGTGATGGACGTCCAAAATTAATGGGTCTACGTGAAATTATTGACAGCTATTTAAATCATCAAATTGAAGTTGTAGCTAATCGTACAAAATACGACTTAAATCATGCTGAAAAGCGCATGCATATTGTAGAAGGTCTTATGAAAGCTTTATCTATATTAGATGAAGTGATTGCGCTGATTCGTCATTCTAAAAATAAAAAAGATGCAAAAGATAATTTAGTAAAAGAATTTGACTTTACTGAAGCACAAGCAGAAGCCATTGTGATGCTTCAATTATATCGTTTAACTAATACTGATATTGTTGCACTTGAAGAAGAACATGAAGAATTACAAAAATTAATAGAAGCGTACCGAAATATTCTTGATAACCATGACGCATTATTAAATGTTATTAAAAAAGAACTTACAGAGATTCGAAAACGTTTTAAAACATCACGTTTATCTTCAATTGAAGCGGAAATATCAGAAATTAAAATTGATAAAGAAGTTATTGTACCAAGTGAAGAAGTGGTTTTAAGTGTGACTAGACATGGATATATAAAACGTACGTCTACACGTAGCTTTAATGCAAGTGGTGTGACAGAAGTAGGTTTAAAAGAGGGAGATAGTCTACTCAAATACCAAACTGTAAATACTCAAGATACAGCTTTAGTATTTACAAATAAAGGAAGATATCTCTTTATTCCAATTCATAAAATTGCAGATGTGCGATGGAAAGAGTTAGGTCAGCATGTATCGCAAATTGTGCCTTTAGAAGAAAACGAGAGAATTATAGATGTATTTAACGAAAAAACATTTGATGGTAAAGCATTTTATATTATTGCAACTCGTAATGGCATGATTAAAAAGAGTAATCAATCATTATTTAAAACCACGCGATTTAATAAGCCACTCATTGCAACAAAATTAAAAAATGAAGACGAAGTGGTAAATGTACTTCGCATAACTCAAGAACAAATGATTACTGTTATTACACATAAAGGCATGTCATTAACGTATTCTACAGAAGAACTTTCAGATACAGGATTAAGAGCGGCTGGTGTGAAATCTATCAATTTAAAAGATGAAGATTATGTTATTATGACTGATACTGTTGATCAGAATAATTCAATAATTATGGCTACCCAAAGAGGAGCAATGAAACGTATTGCTAAAGATATATTACAAGATGCCAAACGCGCACAAAGAGGTATTACACTTTTAAAAGAATTGAAAAAAAATCCTCATCGTATTGTAGCTGCATATGTTGTCAGAGATGAAACATACTATACACTTTATTCAGATAAACATGCTGAAACAGGTGAAATTTCTAATATTCATCTTTCTGAACAATATACAAATGGTTCATTTGTAGTTGATACAAATGAATTTGGAAATGTAAAATCAATGATAATAAATTAATATGATTTTAAAATTTTTGTTTTCAAGTAATTCATAAGATGATAAAATTAATTTAATATTTAACTATTTATAACTCACAAGAGATTTATATTGTTGATAAGTATATCAAAGTGATGACATGAAAAACATGTACATTTTGACCTTTAATACTACAATATAAATCTCTTGTAATGTATATCATAACAATAATTTTGATGAGAGGGATTTAATTGAGAGATTTTGATAGTTTAATACCTGATTGGTTTAAATCTGTTGTTCAAGTTGGAAATGATTTAATCTGGTCACAGTATTTAATAGGTTTACTATTGACAGTAGGTATCTTCTTTACTATTAGTTCTAAATTTGTTCAATTACGAATGTTACCTGAAATGTTTAGAGCATTAGTTGAAAAACCAGAAACTTTGAAAAATGGAGAGAAAGGTATTTCACCTTTTCAAGCATTTGCTATTAGTGCAGGTTCCCGTGTTGGAACAGGAAATATTGCTGGTGTAGCAACAGCAATTGTGTTAGGGGGTCCTGGGGCAGTTTTTTGGATGTGGATTATCGCATTTATCGGAGCTGCGAGTGCATTTATAGAAGCAACACTTGCACAAGTTTACAAAGTTCATGATAAAGAAGGTGGCTTCCGAGGAGGTCCAGCTTATTACATAACCAAAGGTTTAAATCAAAAATGGCTTGGTATCACATTTGCTGTGTTAATTACTGTTACATTTGCATTTGTATTTAACACTGTTCAATCGAATACTATTGCTGAATCTTTAAGAACACAATATCATATTAGTCCAGTCATTACTGGTATTATTTTGGCTGTCATTACAGCAATCATTATCTTCGGTGGTGTACGTAGTATTGCAACGTTGTCATCTTTAATTGTTCCAATAATGGCTATCGTTTATGTTGGTATAGTTTTATTTATCTTACTAATGAATTTTGATCAAATCATTCCAATGATTGGTACAATTATTAAAAGTGCGTTCGGAATGGAACAAGTCGCTGGTGGCGCGGTAGGTACAGCGATTTTACAAGGTATAAAACGTGGCTTATTCTCTAACGAAGCAGGTATGGGTTCAGCACCCAATGCGGCTGCTACTGCTGCTGTACCACATCCAGTAAAACAAGGATTACTTCAATCTTTAGGTGTCTTCTTCGATACAATGCTTGTTTGTACAGCAACAGCTATTATGATTTTACTTTACTCAGGCTTAAAATTTGGTGAAAAAGCGCCACAAGGTGTAGAAGTTACACAATCTGCATTGAATGAACATCTTGGTTCTCCAGGTGGTATCTTCTTAACTGTCGCGATTACGCTATTTGCATTTTCTTCTGTAGTTGGTAATTACTATTACGGACAATCTAATATAGAATTTCTATCTAAAAATAAAGCAATTTTATTTATTTTTAGATGCTTAGTTGTTGTATTAGTATTTATAGGCGCAGTTGTTAAAACTGAAACCGTATGGAGTACAGCGGACTTATTTATGGGATTAATGGCCATTGTAAACCTTGTTTCCATTATAGGTCTTTCAAATATTGCATTTGCTGTTATGAAAGATTATATTCAACAAAAACGTGCCGGTTTAAAACCGGTATTTAAACCAGAAAACCTTGAGATTAATTTATTTGGTATTGAATCTTGGGGACGCGAAGATAAAATATCTAAAAAACATTAATAATTTAAATCAACACTTCTTTTCTCCATCTCTTAGAGTAATGCGAGAAAGAAGTGTTTTTTAAAAGAATGACTTTTCAAATATAATGTTTAACTATATAATTTTAATAGTAAAAAAGGATGATAATGATGAGCAAATATCATATTTCAAAAATTTTAAATAATAACGTCATCATATGCATCAATAGTAATCAAGAAGTTATTTTAATCGGTAAAGGCATTGGTTTTAATAAAAAGCCTGGAATGGTCGTAGATGATAATGCTTCTATTGAGAAAGTGTATAAATTAGATCAAAAACAACAACAAGAATATTATAAATCTCTAGTTGAAATAGCTGATGAAGAGGTCTTACAGGCAATTATTGAATCAGTTAACTATATTACAAGTACAACTTATATGAAAGATGATAAACAACTAGTCATTGCCTTAACCGATCATATTACTTTTGCATATAAACGCTTAAAACAAAATCAAATAATTAGTAATCCCTTTGCAATGGAAACTAAACATTTATATAGTGAGGCATATGATATCGCCACACAAGTTATACAGCGATTAAATGAGAAATTAGACGTCACATTTCCTGATGATGAAATAGGTTTTATAGCATTGCATATTGCTTCAAATAAAGAAGATTTACCTATGAGTGAAATATCTTTAATTAATAAAATGATAAGTAAATGTGTATTAATTATCGAAAATGACATAGGGTATCCTGTAAATCCTCGAACTGTTCAATATCAACGATTTATTAGACATATTCAATTCCTAATTCGTCGTTTAAATAAAAAGGAATACGTTCATGCACAAGATGAGTTTATCAATATGGTCAAAACATATTACCCTAATTGTTATAGTACAGCATATAAGATTTCTAAAGTTATTCAAAAAGATCTAGATATTGATATAGATGATTCAGAAATTGTTTATTTAGCTTTGCATATTTATCATTTTCAATCTCAAAATAACACACAAAATGAATAAGCTACATGGTATGATATAATATAGATTATTTTATTTTAGATTAAAGGGTACGGTGAAAATGATATGTCAATGGACCACAAAAAGGATGAAGGAAAGAAAACTAATAAGCTAAGCTTTTCTGAAACACGCTTTATGAAGTTTTTGGGTGGTAAAGATTTATTATTTGCGCTAGTTTCATTAGTATTACTTGGTATTACTATATTCATCTTTGACAAAATTTCTTATGTTTTTCAGCCTTTTGTCATTATCTTTAATACTATTGCAGCGCCAATTATTTTATCGCTTATTTTGTATTATTTGTTAAATCCAGTAATTAATTTGATGGAACGTTATAATATTCCAAGATTATTAGCAATTATAATAGTCTTTTTAGTGATTATTGGAGGCGCAACATTAATTATCGATTTATTAATTCCTGTGATTGGTGATCAAATTAAACAACTTGCAAGTAACTTCCCAAAATATATTGAAAAATTTAATAGAGCTATTGATAAAGTGACACATATGTCTATTTTATCTTCATTTTATAATCAAATTCAGGAATGGCTTGATTCTACTTCTAAAAAGATTCCATCGTTAACGTCAGATTATTTTAGTGGATTTGGAACTAAAATTAGAACATTTGCAGAAGCTATTGTGAATGTCGGTGTTGTGATTGCAACTACACCATTTGTATTATTCTTTATGTTGAAAGATGGAACTAAATTTAGAGACTATACAACTAAAATTATGCCACCTAAATTTAGAAAAGACTATCATGATTTATTAGAAAAAATGAGTGTACAGGTCGGATCATATATTCAAGGCCAAATTATTGTATCATTTTGTATTGGTATTTTATTGTTTATTGGTTATTCGATTATTGGTTTGGATTATGGGTTAGTTCTAGCTTCAATTGCTGCAGTAACGAGTGTAGTCCCATACTTAGGACCAACAATTGCAATTTCTCCGGCAATTATTATTGCGATTATTACTTCACCGTTTATGCTATTAAAATTGATTATTGTGTGGACGTTAGTTCAATTTATTGAAGGTCATTTTATTTCTCCTAATATTATGGGGAAAACATTAAAAATTCATCCTCTAACAATTATCTTTATTTTATTAAGTGCGGGTAATTTGTTAGGTATTGTAGGAGTTATTTTAGGTATTCCTGGCTATGCTATTTTAAAAGTATTAGCTTCTCACATTTTCTTATTATTTAAACGTCGTTACAATAAATATTATGGTGACGATGCAGGTCAATATGAAATTAAAAAAGAAGAACATAAAGATTACACAGAAGCAGAATAAAGCACTATATTAAAAAGCCTGAGACATAATGAGTTGTCTTAGGCTTTTTAATATAGTACTAATCATCTTGCAAAAGTGGGACGATGAATTCTCTTCCACTCTCTTTTATCTTACAATTATGTTAGTTCAATAGTCTAAAGATATATAACTAGAATATGATATGATATATTTTATATTAATATAATGTAAAGGATAATAATGAATAATGACTGAAGAACATAAAAATAGATTAATATCTATATTAAAAGTGGTATTTGCTATCACACTTTTTATTGTAGTAGTTGCTACTTTATATCATGAATTGTCACATATTAACTTCAAACAAACATTAGAAGCATTTAGTAAAATCAATCGATGGTTTTTAATTGGTTTATTTATATGTGGTGGCGCATCAATGCTACTTTTAAGTTTATATGATGTCATTCTTGTTAAAACTTTAAAGTTGAGTATACCACTGAACAAAGTATTTTGTTTGAGTTATATTATTAATGCATTTAATGCTATTGTTGGATTTGGTGGATTTATAGGCGCAGGATTTAGAACATTTATTTATAAAAATTATACTTCTGATAGAAAAAGATTACTTCACGCTATTTCAATCATATTAGTTTCAATGTTAACTGGTTTAAGCTTCTTATCTATTTTAGTCGTACTTCATATTTTCGATGCTTCTCATATTCTTGATAAAGTACGTTTTGTAAAATGGGTATTGTACGTAGTCGCTTTATTTTTACCTATTTTTATAGTGTATACAGTCGTTAAACCGGTTACTGAACATAATAAATTGGTAGGGATATATTGCACGCTTGTTTCAAGTATTGAATGGATAGCTGCTGCTGTTGTACTTTACTTGTCGGCATGGATTATTGATATTCATGTAGCTTTTACAACATTACTTGGTATTTTTATTATTGCTGCACTCTCTGGACTGATTAGTTTTATTCCAGGTGGATTCGGGGCATTTGATTTAGTTGTTTTATTAGGACTAAAATCTTTAGATATTCCTGAAGAAAAAATATTGATTGCCTTACTGCTATATCGTTTTGCTTATTATTTTGTACCTATTATCATTGCTTTAATTCTATCTACGTTTGAATTTGGCAATTCTGCGCGTAAGTACTTTGAAGAATCTAAATATTTTGTACCCGCTAAAGATGTTACCTCATTCATACTGTCTTATCAAAAAGATATTATTTCAAAAATCCCAGCATTTGCTTTATCTATTCTTGCACTATTAACAAGTTTTATTTCCTTTATTAATAATGTGACGATTGTTTATGATGGATTATATGATGCTGATCATTTTATTTACTATATCATGTTGTCTATTCATACAAGTGCATGTTTAATATTACTTGTTAATGTAAGGGGTATATATAAGCAAAGTAAGAGAGCAATTATGTATTCAATGATTTCACTTGTGTTAATATTTCTTGCAACGTTATATACGTATGCTTCTATCATGTTACTTACATGGCTCATCATTATTTTTATCTTACTTATTTTAGCTTATCGACGTGCGAAAGTATTTAAACGTCCATTTAGATTAAAAAACTTAATATTTACCTTAGTCATTAGTGTGATTGTTTTATATATTAATCATTTCATTATTTCTGAAACTTTATATGCTTTAGATTTATATCACTTGGAAATGGATACGTCATTATTAAAATACTATTTCTGGTTAACTGTGATAGTTGTTATATTATTAATTGTTGGTATTGCATGGTTATTTGGTCGTCGCTTTGAACGCCCACATCAATTACAAGAATATTCTCAATGTAAATCAATCATAGAAACATATGGAGGGAATTATTTAAGTCATTTGATATATAGCGGTGATAAAGATGTATTTATGTATGACAGTGAACAAGCTTTTCTTATGTATAGATATAAATCAAATGCGCTGGTCGTATTGGGAGATCCAATTGGAAATACGGCATCATTCCAATCATTGTTGGCTGATTTCTATAGTTATGCTGAAAAGTTAGGTTATGATGTCATTTTCTATCAAGTATCTGATCGTTTTATGCCGTTGTATCATAATTTTGGAAATCAATTTTTTAAATTAGGCGAAGAGGCTATTATTGATTTAACACAATTTACTACTTCTGGAAAAAAAAGACGTGGTTTTAGAGCAACACTGAATAAATTTAATGATTTAAATATTAAATTTGACATTATAGAACCACCATTTTCTAAAGCGTTTATAGAAGAGCTTAGAAAAGTAAGTGATAAGTGGCTCGATGGACGTACTGAAATGCATTTTTCTGTTGGGCAATTTACAGAACAGTATTTAGATAAAGCCCCAATTGGAATTATGAAAAATGAAGAAGGTAAGATTATTGCTTTTTGTACATTAATGCCGACATACTATAACGAAGCAATTTCAGTAGATTTAATTCGTTGGTTACCTGAATTAGATTTACCTCTAATGGATGGATTATATCTACATATGTTATTATGGGGTAAAGAAAAAGGGTATAAAGCTTTTAACATGGGTATGGCTACCTTATCAAATGTAGGTCAACTCGATTATTCTTATTTACGAGAACGTATTGCGGGACGTGTGTTTGAACATTTTAATGGTTTATATCGTTTTCAGGGGTTACGAAGATATAAAGAAAAATATAGTCCCCAGTGGGAACCGCGATTTTTGGTGTATAGAAAAGATAGTTCTCTCTGGTACAGTATGTTAAAAGTAATGCGAGTGATTAGACATAAATAAAAAAGATATCCGAAAACAATTTCGGATATCTTTTTTATTATGAGTTAGAACGAGGATCATAATTTGCACGATCTCGCTGTTCTTGTGCGTAACGTTCAGGATTTTTTTTATAGAAATTTTGATGATATTCTTCTGCTTTATAAAAATTTGAAGCGGGAAGAACCTTAGTAGCAATGGCTTTATCAGAATGCATCGTTTGTTCTAAATCTTTGATATAGTTAATCGCAACTTTTCTTTGATCATCATTTGTATAAAAAATAGCTGTTTGATACTGTGACCCTCTATCTTGGAATTGACCCCCAGCATCTAATGGATCAATGACTGAAAAAAATATTTCTAATAATTTATGATAAGAAAATAAAGCAACATCATACTCTATTTTAACAGTTTCATAGTGTCCAGTAGTTCCGCTCTTTACTTGTTCATAGGTTGGATTTTTAACTGATCCTCCCATAAAACCTGATGTTACTGATTCAATACCTTCAAATTGATCAAACGGTTTTGTCATACACCAGAAACAGCCTCCTGCGAAGTATGCTGTATTAATATTCATTTACGCCATCCTTTCATAACACCTTTGTAATATTTATTGAAAACACTTGATTTTTTAAGATATTTTATATAACTTATTTATATATTATAGTATATCCGAATATTATTTTGAAGATTTTAGAGAGTGTAAGGTAGGTAAATATGACAGAAGAGAAGGATAATACAATATTAAGACGACAAACGGGGACAACGATACCTTCTAAACGACGCAAGAAGAAAAAACTTCGAAAATTACCTTTTGTAATACTGATTATTGTAGTTTTACTTATTGCAATGATTACGTATGTCGTTCATGGATATCAAAGTGGTATGAAATATGCACAAGAACATGCAAAAGATATTAAAATTCATAAATTTAATGGAGCCGTTAAAAATGACGGGAAAATCACAGTATTAATGCTCGGTGCTGACCAAGCTAATGGTGGAAAATCAAGAACTGACTCTATTATGGTTGTACAGTATGACTATATTAAGAAAAAAATGAAAATGATGTCAATTATGCGTGATATTTATGCGGAAATTCCTGGTTATGACAAATATAAAATTAATGCTGCATACTCACTTGGGGGACCAGAGTTGTTGAGACAAACACTAAATAAAAATTTAGGTATTAATCCTGAATACTATGCAGTCATTGATTTCACTGGCTTTGAAAAAATGATTGATGAATTAGAACCTAATGGTGTGCCAATTGATGTTGAAAAAGATATGTCAGAAAATATAGGGGTTTCATTAAAAAAAGGACACCATCGATTAAACGGTAAAGAATTATTAGGTTATGCGAGATTTAGACATGATCCAGAGGGAGACTTTGGACGTGTGAGACGTCAACAACAAGTTATGCAAACACTTAAGAAAGAATTGATTACCCCAAGTACAATCGTGAAATTACCTAAAGTAGCTGGTATATTGAGAGGATATATTAATACAGATATGCCAAACTCAGCTATTTTCCAAACAGGACTAAGTTTTGGAATACGAGGCGATAAAAATGTGGAAACACTAACTGTACCGTTAAAAAATTCTTATCAAAATATCAATACTAATAACGATGGTAGTGCATTAGATATTGATAAAGAGAAAAATAAAAAAGCAATAGAATCATTTTTAGACGAATAATAAATAAGCAGGCCAAAGTGGCCTGCTTATTTATTATCTATTTAACTACAATAATATTATTATGTAAACTTTGAAGATTATAATATTATTGATCTGATTTTCTTACGCCAGCTACACCGTAGTGATTTTTCTTCATTTCATCAATGACTACATGGATTGCTTCTCTATTTGCGCCTGTTGTTTTCTCTACTGCATTTGTAACCTCAGTGACTAAGTTTTTTAATTGCTCATCTGAGCGTCCTTCTAATAATTTTACATTTACAATCGGCATGATGTTTTCCTCCTTACATAATTATGTGCTTAGTATATCATTTTTAAAAAATGAACTTCAAGATATTTAAATAGAACATTTGTTCTTTTTAATGTTGTAAGAGAACAAGTGTTCTTATATAATTGAATTATCTAAGGAGGGGGTTGATATGTATGATTATAATTTACTTGAAGATAGAGACATACTATGTGTAGATCAGAAAAGTTTTTATGCTAGTGTGTCTTGTATAGAAAAAGGATTAGATCCTTTAATGACAAAATTAGCAGTGGTAGCTGACACTAAGCGACAAGGATCTGTTGTTTTGGCAGCAACACCTAAATTAAAAGAACTTGGTATTAAAACGGGATCTAGATTATTTGAAATTCCACAACGTAATGATATTTATATTATTAATCCAAGTATGAGAAGATATCTAGAAGTATCATTAGAAATTTCTAAAATTGCTCTTAAATATGTTCCAGGGGAAGATTTACATCAGTATAGTATTGATGAATTTTTTATGGATGTAACAAATAGCTACCATCTTTTTAATACTACAGTATATTCTTTTGCTAAGTGTTTTCAAAAAGAAATTTTGGATAAGACGGGAATATACTGCACAATAGGTATTGGATCTAACTTGTTACTTAGTAAAGTAGCTATGGATATCGAAGCTAAACACACCAAAGAAGGTATTACTGAGTGGCGGTATCATGACATTCCCGATAAATTATGGTGTATTTCACCATTAAAATCATTTTGGGGAATCAATAAAAAAACAGAAATAAAGTTAAATAAAAAAGGAATTATTACAATAGGTGATTTAGCCCATTATCCTCATAGATATTTGAAGAAAGACTTTGGTATATTAGGCACTGATATGCATTTACATGCTAACGGTATAGATCAAAGTAAAATAAGAGAAAAAAGTAAAATTAATAATCCAACTATATGTAAAAGCCAAATTTTGATGAGAGACTATCAATTTAATGAAACAAAAATTGTGATGCAAGAGTTGATTGAAGATGTTGCTTGTAGATTAAGAGAAAGAAAGCAATTAGCACGTACTATACATTTTTCATTTGGATATACTCAAGGTGGAGGAATACATAAACAACACACTTTAACTGATGCTACAAATCTAGAACAAGATATATTTAAAGTCGTTAATGATTATGCGAATCAGTTGTGTGATAAACAGGCTTTGTATCGTACGTTAAGTGTTTCACTAACACAGTTCATTAATGAAGAAAATCGACAATTAAATTTATTTGTAGATGAATATAAAAGACAAAGAGATGAAAATTTAGCTAAAACGATTGATACGTTACAAAAGAAATATGGTAAAGGCATCGTTTCAAAAGCAATTTCTTATACTGAATCTGGAACAAAACATAATAGATTAGGATTAATGGCAGGTCATAAAATGTAAATAAACGGAAGTAGGTCAAAACTCATTTTGAATTTTGGCCCACTTCTATTTTTATGGAATATAAGTATCAAATTCATTTAAAGCAACAATACCTAATTCACGATCTTTTGGAGTTTTAAAGGTAACTTGTAAAGCACCTAAAATATCCTCACGAACTTCTAAAATTTTTAAGTTTCTTATAGAAATATTATGTAAACTAAGTATAGAAGTAACTTTATTAATCATACCCGCTTTATCTGGAATATCAATATATAAATCATACCCAACATTGACTACACCATGTTGCTTAAGAGGTAATTGATCTCTAAAAATTTTTGCATCTTCAAAGAATTGATATATTTGTTGTTCTTCTTCATTTTTAAGTTTAACTATCATATCCTTAATATTGGTTTGCATATCTTCTAGTAAACTAATGATATTTTGTTTATTACTAAGTGAGATATCCTTCCACATTTCGGCATTACTACTTGCAATTCTTGTAATATCTCTAAATCCACCAGCAGCAAGCTGTTTGACTAAAGCATGATCATTTGCATGGCTTGAACTCAAGTGTACTAAACTAGAGGCAATAATATGTGGAACATGACTAACAATTCCCGTTACATAATCATGTTCTTTCGCATTAGTAATAATAAATTTAGCTAGTGTAGGGGAGAGCAAATCTTGTAATGTTTTAGCCGCTTGTGTATTACGTTCATCATCGTAAACTAAAATATAGTATGCATTTTCAAATAAGTGTTTTTTAGAATTAAGGACACCAGATTTATGGCTACCAGCCATTGGATGCCCACTAACAAGATGAATATTTGATTCTAATAAACGTTTTTCAAAATTTTGAATGATAAGTTTTGTACTGCCAGTATCCGTTACAATCAAATGTGATTTGGTTTCATAATTAGGTAATGAATTTAGATATATTGCTGTTTGATGAACTGGAGTAGCAAAGATAATAATATCCGCTTCCTTAACACCAAGAGCATAATCATTAATCTTTTTGTCAATTATACCAATAGACATTGCTTTATCTAATTGAGTTACATCAGTATCATAGGCAGAAATTATAAGATCAGATTGATAAAATTTTAAATTACTAGCTAAGCTTCCACCAATTAATCCTAAACCAACAAATAAAATATTTTTCATATGAGCCCTCCTTATTTCTAAATATTCAGAATATCTATATTTTAAATTAGTCATTCATTTTAAACAATACTATTCATTAGAGTTCACTATTTATCTAGGTTAAAATATATTTAAAGTATTAAAGGGGGAAGTTGAATGGAATCAAAGATATTAGAATTAATTCAAAACTTAACTAACATTAATAGTCCTTCGGGAAATGCTTATAATGCAATAAGTTATGTAAAACAAAAAGTAGAACATTTAGGATATTCAACTCAATTAACAAATAAAGGTGCATTAATTATCACAGTTGAGGGTGAAGATAATGAACGTCAACGTTGTATTACTGCTCATGTAGATACTTTAGGTGCAATGGTAAAAGAAATTAAAGAAGATGGTCGTTTAACAATCGATCTAATTGGTGGATTTAAATATAATGCGATTGAAGGAGAATATTGTCAGATTGAAACAGACTCTGGCGAAACGTACACAGGGACAATATGTTTACATGAAACAAGTGTTCATGTATATCGCGAAAATGAAAAAATACCAAGAGATATTGAACATATGGAAGTCCGTATAGACGAAAAAACGTCTTCTAAGAAAGAGACAGAAGATTTAGGAATAGAAGTAGGTAATTTTATTAGCTTTGATCCAAGAACAGAAATAACATCATCTGGATTTATTAAATCCCGACACTTAGACGATAAAGCAAGTGTAGCAATGATATTAGATTTATTAGAAAGAATAAAAAATGAACAAATTAAATTACCACATACTATTCAATTTTATATTTCTAATAATGAGGAAATAGGATATGGAGCGAATGCATCTATTTCTAATAAAATTGTAGAATTTATTGCTTTTGATATGGGAGCACTTGGAGAGGGACAATCTTCTGACGAATATACAGTATCTATTTGTGCTAAAGATGCGTCTGGACCTTATCATAAAGAATTAAAAACACATCTAGTAAACTTATGTAAATTTAATCATATTCCGTATAAAATAGATATTTATCCTTATTATACGTCAGATGCGTCTGCAGCATTAAAAGCAGGAGCAGATATTAAACATGGATTATTTGGAGCTGGTATTGAGTCCTCTCATGCACTGGAACGAACACATATTGATTCTATACATGCCGCTCAAAACTTATTATATGCCTATTGCTTGTCATCAATAAATTGAAATAAATATTGACAAGGAAGATTTATTTATGTATTATACTGAATTATAATAATATTTTAATAATTCTGAGAATTGAGTAGAAGATATGTGATGTAGCAAATAGAAAGCTAATGGATGATGTAAATTAGCACAGCATATGTTTGAATTGGACTTAGAAGATTAAATTTAATAACAGTAAAGTGAACATGTAATGTTAATTAAGGTGGCACCACGGTAACGCGTCCTTATCTATGGAACGTAATCGTGGTGTCTTTTTGGTATAAATATAGTAATTATTAGCTAGATAATCATAGAAAGTTAGTGGTTGATGAAAACTAACATCACTAATAATGAAATTGGGTTTATACTTATAAAAAATCAAATAAAAAATAAGTGAACTTTAAATATTTTGATAATTCGAAATATTTAGTTAATTAAGGTGGTACCGCGCGTCAGCGTCCTTTTAAATAAGGATGCTGATATTTTTTTGAGAAAGGATTAAAGCTTAATGAAACTATATTATGAAATACTTAGAGCAAATATTACACCCGAAGTTTTAGGAAAGTTAAAGAAAAATAAGATTATTTTAGAAAGTACCAGTCAAAAGCAAATTAAAGGTAGATATTCTATTGTAGCATTCGAAAGCTATGGTTCTGTTGTGTTAAATAACGACTTACTAAAGATAAAAACAAAAAAACAAAATGTTGAAATTACTGAAAAGTCTTATGAATATTTAAAAGATTATATCAATCAATTTAATATTCAGATTACAGATGAAAAATTAAAACATTTACCATTTGTATCTGGCTTTATTGGTACGTGTAGTTTTGACTTAGTAAGACATGAATTTCCAATTTTAAAACAGCAATCTATACAAGAAATTAAGGATAGCAATGATATTGAATTTCACATGATAGAAGATGTATATGTATTTGATCATTATAAAGATGAATTATATGTTATTGCTACAAATCAATTTTCAGAAGTAGAACAGAAAGATTTAGAAAAAAGAGTAAAAGATAGAATAAAGGAACTATCTCAAATTAAAGCTTATACAGATGATTATATTCGTCCTCCTACGCCTTCAAATATCATACCAAATGTATCAGATGATGAATTTATAAATACTATAAAGCAATTGAAAAAGCTTATAAAAGAAGGCGATATGTTTCAAGTTGTACCATCTAGAATATATAGCTACAATCATCATTTTAAAAATAATACATTGCAATTAAGTTATCAATTATACCAAAACTTAAAAAGACGTAATCCAAGTCCATATATGTACTATATTAATATGAATACACAAATTATTATAGGCAGTTCTCCAGAGAGTTTTGTAGCTGTACAAGATGGAACGGTTATTACGAATCCAATCGCTGGAACAATTAAAAGAGGTAAAACCATAAAAGAAGATAAACAAAATGCAGAGCAATTATTGAGTGATGAAAAGGAATTAAGCGAACATCGAATGCTTGTTGATTTAGGCAGAAATGATCTACATAGAGTCAGTAGAACCGGTAGTTCAAAAATTACAAAATTAATGGAAATTGAAAAATATGAGCATGTCATGCATATTGTAAGCGAAGTAAAAGGTGAGATTAAGCAAAAATTATCTCCTATGACAGTAATTGCTAATTTATTACCTACAGGAACTGTTTCAGGAGCTCCAAAACTTAGAGCAATTAGGCGTATATATGAGACATATCCATATAAACGTGGACTATATAGTGGGGGTGTAGGCTACATTAATTGTAATCAGAATTTAGATTTTGCTTTAGCAATAAGAACAATGTTAATTGATGATACTACCGTGAAAGTCGAAGCAGGGTGTGGGGTGGTTTATGATTCAGTACCAGAAAAAGAATTAGAAGAAACATTATTAAAAGCAAAAAGTTTATTGGAGGTAACACCATGATTTTAATCATTGATAATTATGATTCATTTACATATAACTTAGTTGATATAGTAAGTCAATTAGATGATGTCATTGTTAAATATCCGGACGATAAAGATGTGCTTAACTACGTTAACCAAAGTGATGGTCTCATCATATCTCCAGGACCTGGTCATCCTTTAGATAGTAACCATCTATTGAATATTATTGAAAGGTATAAATCTTTACCGATATTAGGCGTATGTTTAGGTGCACAAGCAATAACATGCTATTACGGTGGCCGTGTTATTCAAGGCGAAAAAGTCATGCACGGTAAAGTCGATATATTAACAGTTATTCAACATACTAAATTATATAACAACTTAGCAAATCAATTTAATATAATGCGTTACCATTCATTAATAAGTGATGAAATCTCTTTTCCATCACAATTAATAATTACTGGAAGGACAAAAGATTGCATTCAATCTTATGAGACAAAAAATGGATTACATTTTGGTATTCAATATCATCCCGAGTCGTTTGCAACAGACCAAGGACAACAAATAATTAAAAATTTTATCGATATCGTAAAGGAAAGAGGTAAATATGATGACCTTAACATTACTCAACCAAATTCAAAGTCATGCAACACTCTCACAACATGAAACTACTGAATTTATTCAATATCTCATCAATCCAGAATGTCATACTCAAGATAAAGTAAAGTTATTACAAGCTTTCACAAATAAGTCGATACAACAAAAAGAATTAACTTATATAGTGAAAAGTCTTATTCATACGATGTATTCAACTCAACCTGAATACAAAGGAAGTATATGCGTTTGTGGAACAGGAGGAGATAAATCAAATAGTTTCAATATTTCAACGACAGTATCATTTGTAGTAGCAAGCGCAGATGTTCCAGTCATTAAACATGGAAATAAAAGTATTACATCTAATTCTGGAAGTACCGATTTATTACAACAATTACACATTCCTACTACGAAAGTAGCAAATGTAGCCAAACAAGTATCTAAAACACATTTAGCATTTATCAGCGCTATGGAATCTTATCCAATTATGAAATACATTCAACCTATTAGAAAACGTATTCATGAACCAACTATTTTCAATATTGTCGGACCATTAATCAATCCTTTTAAATTAGATTATCAAGTAATGGGGGTCTACGATGCTTCCCAATTACCCATGATTATTAAAACTATGAAAGATTTAGGACGACGAAGAGGCATCGTACTTCATGGAGCGAATAGAATGGATGAAGCAACATTATCTGGGGATAACGAAATATATGAATTACATGAAGATGGGACTATTTCACATTATGTTTTAAATGCACGAGATTATGGCATAGCTCATGCAAATAATATAGAACTTCAAGGTGGCACACCTGAAGAAAATAAAAACATTACCATTGACATATTAAGTGGAAAAGATCATTCCCCTAAAAGAAATGTCGTAGTGCTGAATGCAGCATTAGCCTTATATATATCAAATAGAGTGGATAGTATTAAAAAGGGCGTTGATTTAGCAAAAGATTTAATTGATAGTGGCAAAGCTTTAAAACAATGTCAGTTAATGAAAGGGGAATAAAATTGACAATATTAGATGAGATTGTACAGTATAAAAAACAGTTACTAAACGATGGGTATTATACAGATAAAATAAAACATATTAAAAAAGTTGATGTATCTTATAAGTCAGCTCTAGAAACCACTTTGAAAAGGGAATCAACATTGAGTATTATTGCAGAAATAAAATCTAAAAGTCCTTCTGTAAAAGCATTCAAGGACATTAACTTAGAGCATCAAATTGCTAAATATGAAAATCATGGAGCAAGTGCTATTTCAATTTTAACCGATGAAAAATATTTTGGAGGAAGTTTTGAACGTCTACAAACGTTAACACAACTCACACATTTACCAGTATTATGTAAGGATTTTATCATTGATCCGCTTCAAATTGATCTTGCTAAGAGAGCCGGAGCTTCTATTATTTTATTAATAGTAAATATTTTAACCAATGATACACTTCAGTCTTTATATCATTATGCAATATCTCAAAACTTAGAAGTCTTAGTTGAAGTTCATAACAAAGAAGAGTTAGAACGCGCTTATCAAATTAAACCTAAAATCATTGGTATAAATAATAGAGATTTAAAAACATTTATTACTAAAGTAGAACATACTAATGACATTTTGGAAATGAAAAAAGAAGGTTATTACTATATTTCTGAAAGTGGTATTACAACTTTAAATGATGTAAAAAAAATTGTAAGTAGTGGCATAGACGGATTACTTGTGGGAGGAGCTTTAATGAATAGTAATAATATATCATCGTTATTACCTTCATTAAAACTAAATAAAGAGAAATGAATATACTAAAATTTTGTGGTTTTAAAACAAAAAGTGATATTTTAAAAGCCAATTCCTTAGACATAGATATGATAGGTTTTATTCATTATCCAAAAAGTAAACGTCATTTAAATATAGAACAAATTAACTATTTAAATCAATTTGTAGCAAAGCACATTCATCGAGTTATAGTTGTTGTGAATCCTACATATAAAGAATTAAATACATTGTTGCAACAAACCAATGTGAACGGCATTCAATTTCATGGTAATGAAACAATTGAATTAATCCAAAAAGTTAAATTAAATTTTAAGAATATTAAGATAATTAAAGCGTTGCCGGCTACAGAAAACTTGAATAGAGATATGAATCAATATAAGCCATGGGTAGATTTATTTATTATTGATACCCCTTCAATTCAATTTGGTGGTACTGGTCAAACGTTTAATTGGAAAATATTAGAATCAGTAAGCCAAGACATTCCTTATCTTATTGCAGGAGGAATAAATATAAGTGCTATTCAACAGATTGAAAAGCTGAATTTATCACATAAAGGCTATGATATATCCAGTGGTATAGAGACAAATGAATGCAAGGATAAATTGAAAATGGAAACAATTATAAATTACGTTAAAGGGAGCTTAGAATATGAAACAGATACAAACGGAAGCAAATGAACTAGGTTTTTTTGGTGAGTATGGAGGACAATATGTACCGGAAACATTAATGCCAGCTATCATTGAATTAAAGAGAGCGTATAAAAAAGCAAAAAATGATCCTAAATTCCAACAAAAGATAGCATATTATTTAAAGGATTATGTTGGGAGAGAAACACCCTTAACTTATGCGAAATCATATACAGAAACATTAGGTGGGGCTAAAATTTATTTAAAAAGAGAAGATTTAAATCATACTGGTGCCCACAAAATCAATAATGCCATAGGTCAAGCATTGCTCGCTAAACGAATGGGCAAAAATAAACTTGTTGCAGAAACGGGAGCTGGACAACATGGAGTTGCAAGTGCCACAGTGGCTGCATTATTTGATATGGAACTGATTGTTTTTATGGGAAGAGAAGACATCAAAAGACAACAACTTAATGTATTTAGAATGGAATTATTAGGAGCTAAAGTTGAAGCTGTGGATGAAGGTCAAGGAACTTTATCTGACGCAGTTAATAAAGCGCTACAGTATTGGGTAAGTCACGTGGAAGATACACATTATTTATTAGGATCAGCTTTAGGGCCGGATCCTTTTCCAACGATGGTTAGAGATTTTCAGAGTGTAATTGGTCAAGAAATAAAATCACAAATATTAGAGAAAGAACATCGTTTGCCAGATGCAATAGTTGCTTGTGTAGGAGGAGGTTCTAATGCAATAGGAACATTTTATCCTTTTATCGAAGATGATGTGAAATTATACGGTGTGGAGGCAGCTGGCAGAGGTAAGGATACTAATCAACATGCACTTGCGATAGGGAAAGGAAAGGCCGGTGTGCTTCATGGATCAAAAATGTATTTAATCCAAGATGAACATGGACAAATTGAATTGGCACATTCTATCTCAGCAGGATTAGATTATCCAGGTATTGGACCTGAACATTCATATTATCATGATATTGGAAGAGTAACCTATGAATGTGCTAGCGATGAAGAAGCAATGGAAGCACTTGTCCGCTTCACCAAAATAGAAGGTATTATCCCCGCTATAGAAAGTGCACATGCATTAAGTTATGTAGAAAAATTAGCACCTAAAATGAAACAAAACGATATATTAGTAGTGACAATATCTGGACGCGGAGATAAAGATATGGAAACGATTCAACAATATATACAACAGAGAAAGGAGGATAAAAATGAGTAAATTATTTATTCCTTACATCATGGGTAATAGACAATTTTTAGAAAATGTAAAATTACTTGATAAAAGTGGAGCAGATATTATAGAAATTGGTGTTCCATTTTCAGATCCTGTAGCTGATGGACCCATCATTATGAAAGCTGGTCATGAAGCACTTAAAGATCATATAACAATCGACTATATATTTGATGAGTTAGATAAACATCAAAATGAAATTAATTGTAAATGTGTTCTAATGACATACTATAATGTTATTTTAAGTTATGGAGAAAAAGCCTTTTTTAAAAAATGCGATGATATTGGTGTTTATGGAGTAATTATTCCAGATTTACCATTTGAATTAATAGAACAATTAAAACAACAATTAAATCATAATAGAGTAGTAAAAATAATTTCATTAATAGCAATGACGACAGATATAAATCGTATACAAAATATAGCAAAACATGCCGAAGGATTTATCTATACTGTAACGATGAATGCTACTACTGGAGAAGATGGAACGTTTCATCCAAAGCTTAAAGACCAGATAAAAATGATTAAATCTTTTACATCTCTCCCAGTTGTAGCAGGATTTGGAATAAGAACTACAGACCATATAAAAGATTTGGTAAAAGATGTAGATGGTGTTGTTATTGGAAGTGAAATCGTTCGAAGATTTCAAAATGATGACTTAAGTCAAACAGGAGAATACTTAAGGGAGATTAGACAAACTTTAGATAATGGTTAGCATAGTATAAAATAAAAATTATTTAGAGTATTCATAGCATGAAATACTTAAGAATTAGTAGCAATGTAGTATTAATTGATTTAAAATGAAATTAGATATGAATTTAAGAGCTGAAAAAGAATGATTTTCAGCTCTTATTATTTGGAGAAGATAGAAGAAGCCAAGAATTTAAGAGCATTTAGGTTAATTGGAAGTATATACAGGTTTATATTTTAGTTTTAACCTTATCTAGTGTATACTTATTGAGATTAGACCGATGCGTATTCACAACATATACATAAGCTAAAATTTTAAAATTAGTCAACTCAAATTAAATAAAGATTCTAAATTAGGAGTTATAGAGATAATGAAGTTTACAAATTTAACAGCTACAGAATTTGGCGATTTTACTGAAAAAATGCCATATAGCCATTTTACACAAATGACTGAAAATTATGAGTTAAAAGTTGCCGAGAAAACTGAAACTCATTTAGTAGGAATTAAAAATAAAGATAATGAAGTCATTGCTGCTTGTATGCTAACTGCTGTACCCGTTATGAAAATTTTTAAATATTTTTATTCAAATCGTGGTCCAGTCATTGATTATGAAAACAAAGAGCTCGTTCACTTTTTCTTTAACGAATTAAGTAAATATTTAAAACAGCAACGTTGTTTATACGTACGTATAGACCCTTATTTGCCTTATCAATATCGTAATCATGATGGTGATATTACAGGGAATGCTGGGAATGATTGGTTCTTTGATAAAATGAAGCAATTAGGATATCAACACGAAGGGTTTACAACAGGATTTGATCCAATATTACAAATTCGGTTCCATTCAGTTTTAAATTTAAAGGATAAAACTGCTAAAGATGTATTAAATGGAATGGATAGTTTACGAAAAAGAAATACTAAAAAAGTCCAAAAAAATGGTGTTAAAGTAAGATTTCTTACTAAAGAAGAATTACCTATTTTCAGATCATTTATGGAAGATACATCAGAGACTAAAGAATTTTCTGATAGAGAGGATAGTTTCTACTATAATCGATTTGATCATTTTAAAGATAGAGTATTAGTACCTCTCGCATATATAAAATTTGATGAATATCTTGAAGAACTTCATGCAGAACGTCAGACATTAAATAAAGACTTAAACAAAGCTCTAAAAGATATTGAAAAACGACCAGATAACAAAAAAGCACAAAATAAAAAAATAAATTTAGAACAGCAATTAAAAGCAAATGAGCAAAAAATTGATGAAGCAACACAACTTCAATTAGAACACGGTAACGAATTACCAATATCTGCTGGATTCTTCTTTATTAATCCATTTGAAGTTGTATATTATGCAGGTGGAACGTCAAATAAATATAGACACTTCGCTGGAAGTTATGCAGTTCAATGGACTATGATTAATTATGCAATTGATCATGGCATTGACCGTTATAATTTTTATGGGATTAGTGGTCATTTTACAGATGATGCTGAAGATGCAGGTGTTGTGAAATTTAAAAAGGGATTTAATGCAGATGTAATTGAATATGTTGGTGATTTCGTTAAACCTATAAATAAACCAATGTATTCACTATATACAATACTTAAAAAAATTAAAAAAAGATTGAATTAAGAGGGGAATAGTGCGAATATGAAATTTACAGAGTTAACAGTTAAAGAATATGAAACCTTCGTACAAAATCCATCATTAGAGAGTCATTACTTCCAAGTTACTGAAAATATAAAAACTAGAGAAAATGACGGATTTGAAGTTGTGTTATTAGGTGTAAAAGATGAAAGTAATAAAGTGATTGCTGCAAGTCTTTTCTCAAAAATTCCAACTATGGGAAGTTATGTATACTATTCAAATCGTGGACCAGTGATGGATTATTCCGATTTAGGTCTTGTTGATTTTTACCTACGAGAATTAGAAAAATACCTACACCAACATCAATGTTTATATGTAAAACTTGATCCATATTGGATTTATCAAATTTACGATAAAGATATCAATTCGGTAGAAGGTCACGAAAAAAATGATGCTTTAGTTAATTTATTTAAATCACATGGTTACGAACATCATGGTTTCACTACGAAATATGATCGCTCTAGTCAAGTGAGATGGATGGGCGTAAATTATCTAAAAGGTGAAACACCTGCATCATTGAAAAAGCAGTTTGATAGTCAACGTAAAAGAAATATAAATAAAGCGATAAACTATGGAGTAAAAGTAAGATTTCTTAAAAGAGATGAACTAAATATTTTCTTAGACTTGTATCGTGAAACAGAAGCACGTACTGGTTTTGTATCAAAAACAGATGAATATTTTTATAATTTTATAGATACATACGGCGATAAAGCATTAGTGCCATTAGCATATATTGATTTAGATGACTATATTAAATCATTGCAAACCTCTTTAAATGATAAAGAAACGCGTCGTGATCAAATGATGTCTAAAGAAAATAAAAGTGACAAACAGCTGAAAAAAATTACTGAACTAGATAAACAAATAGAACACGACCAAAAAGAACTCTTACATGCAAGTGAATTACGTCAAACTGATGGACAAATTTTAAACTTAGCTTCTGGAGTATACTTTGCAAATGCTTATGAAGTAAACTATTTCTCAGGTGGCTCATCAGAAAAATACAATAATTATATGGGACCATATATGATGCATTGGTTCATGATGAATTATTGCTTTGATCATGGATATGATCGATATAATTTTTATGGTTTATCTGGTGATTTTACTGAAAATAGTGAAGATTATGGTGTTTATCGCTTTAAAAGAGGGTTTAATGTGTATATCGAGGAGTTAATTGGGGATTTCTATAAACCAATTAATAAACCTAAATATTGGCTATTTAAAACATTGAATCGTATACGTAAGAAGATTAAAAAATAACAATTAGAATAAAAAGCATATTGGCAATCTTGCCAGTATGCTTTTTTATAATTAGTGATAGAGACTAATTATAAATAGTGTAGGTAAATTCTAAGTTGTAAATACAAGTTGCATCCTACAAATTAATAATAGCATATCAATTATTTTTATCAATGATACACCAAAAGAAATTTATTTTTAATATTTTATAATAAATGAAATTTATAGTGTTTTATAATTTGAATAATAAATACATAGTTATAATATCATTAAATAACTAATCTAATTGGAATCATTCCGCTTTAGATTGTTTTGAGAAATAATTAAGAACGATTGTATGAATCGTAATGCCAATATCCATGATTCAATACTTTAGATAATGATTACCGAACTGTAGAAAAAATAACTTTAAATAAATACTACTAAAATTAGAATGCATGGGCATATGTAAACGAGTTAAGGTATATATTAAAACTTTAAATAATCTGTATTGTGTTAAAAAGCTTAAATTGAAGATATTCATATAAAAATACAGATTTCGACAATTTAGTTTACATAATATATATTATAGGAAGTTGTATATATAACGATCAGGGGACCTATTCTATTTTAATTACACTTCAATGATATATTTTAGTTATAATTCTTTGGTTAACATTGATCTATCTAAAATGATTGACTTAGTTATAATTTGTTATGATAAAAATCAACTACATTATATGTATTATATATAATGTAGAAAATACTAATATGAATTTAGTGTTCGATATTTGTGACATAATTTATTTTGATAATTAATATAGTAATGAATCAATTATTGAATGCTTAGCTAGTTTACATAATGCAAGATACCATATGAATTTGCAGATAAATAATTTATATCTTTTGTTCTACCTTATCAATTTAAAGATTATCGGTGATATTGGAACCATTATTTCTAATAACAATTATTTCAAAGAAAGACTTTAATATCATAAAAAGTGATCCATTCTTATAAGTTTGACTATCGTCTCGTCTATTAAGACGATTTTACTAAATATACCTTTCCAGTATTATGAGCAACATACCCCTTTTAAAATCATCAAATAAGTCAATAAGGCTACTTATTTTAAGTCTAATATACATGTTAAAGAAATCACCAACAATATAAAAGGAATATGTAATATTTTAGGTAAAATAAGATAATAAAATGTAAATATTTAATTGATAATGATTATCATTTTCTATTATAATACTTTCTAGGAGGTTAGAAAATGCAAAAATCATTTAAATATATTCTATTAATTTTATCAGTTATTTTAATCTTATCAGCATGTGATAAGCAATCGGATTCAAATTCTTCATCTAGTAAAGATACCATTACAGTAAAAAATACATATGAATTTAAGGATAAGAATCATACACATAGTAGAGGCAAAAATAAAACAGAAACAGTTAAAGTACCAGTTAATCCGAAACGTGTAGCAGTACTAGATTATGGCGCGTTAGATATTATGCAGCAAATGGGACTTCAAGACAAAATAGTTTCTATTGCTAAAGGACAAGGTGCTTCATTTTTGCCTTCTTCCCTTTCGGAATTTAAAAACAGTAAATATACAAATCTAGGCAATCCAGGAAGACCTAATTATGATGAATTAGCTAAATCAAAACCTAATGTTATCTTTGCTTCATTTAGACAAGCACATACGAAAACAATAGATGAAATGAAAAAAGCGGCGCCTAATGCTAAGATTTTATTTGTTAGTCCCGATAATGATAATTATATTTCATCAATTAAAGAACATACGACATTGTTTGGTAAAATTTTCAAAAAAGAAGAAAAAGCAAAAGCACTTAATCATAAATTAAGTGAAGAAGTGAAAGAGGCTAAAAAAGTAATTAATAAAGATACCGTATTACTTTTAAATGTTGATGATAAAGGCATTAGTGCCTTCGGACCAACTGGTAGATTTGGAGGCTTCTTAAATAAAGATTTAGGAATTAACCACGCTGATCCTAAAATGAAAGCAAATTCAGCTGGTAATATAGTTACTAATGAGTATTTAAATAAAATTAATCCTGATAAATTGTTTGTAATTAATCGAACTAAAAATGCGGATGACAAAACGTTACCTTCTGCTTTGAATAATCAAGTGATAAAAGATATGAAAGCAATAAAAAATCACCAAGTCTATCAATTTGAAGCTAATGCTTGGTATTTTAGTGAAGGTGGCATTGAAACAACTATTCATCAATTAAACAAAATTGAAAAAGCCTTTAAAAAATAATCCTTTTATACACTATTAAAAATATAAATGGGAGTGGGATAACGAATTCAAAATGAATTCTATCCTACTCCCTTATATTTATCTTCTATCACGACGACGATACATGTACTCGTCGTTATCATATTTTTTCATCTCTTTTTCCAATTGCTTTTCTTTACGTTCTCGGCGCCATCCTCTTGTAAAATACCATAAAAGGAAACTAATCATTAAACTGATAATGGCAAGAAAAGCGGCATAGCCTAATAAAGGCTGGAACGTTATATTATAAAAATTAGGAATAAAGAAAGCTAATACTGCTAAAACAACGAAGGTAATTACTGCTGCTGAAAACCATTTTTTCAGTACCAATGTACAAAAGACAGTTAATACCATCATTGCTAGGATTGTGATCCAAAGATAATTTGGCATATCAAATATCGTCATAAAAAACGCCTCAACTTTTATATTTTATAATATGTAATATACAATACTTTTATAAATAATTATACCTTCTTAATTATTAAAATGACTCAGACTAAAGGCTTAAAACTGAGTTTACAAATAATATTATGTATAATATATATGAGAATAACTATTTAGGAGTGAATAAAATGAACACAGGCTTACCACTCAGAAAACATGTTCCAGATAATGAAAAATGGAATTTAGAAGATTTATTTACGAATGATGAAGCATTTTATAATACTTTAAATGATGTATTAGAGAAATCCGCTCAATTTAATCAAAAATATAAAAATAATTTATCAGAAACTAAAATTATTCTAGATGCACTTAAAGAATATGAAGACTTACTTATACAATTTGATCGATTAGGTAATTATGCTGAACTTAGATTAAGTGTTGATACTACAAATGAATTAGCGCAAACATTAAATGCCAAACTATCAACATCTTATGGTAAGATATCTAGTTTATTATCATTTGTTGAATCTGAAATAATGATACTCTCTGATGATAAATTAAAAGAGCTAAAAGAGCAGTTCAATAGTCCTCATTATCTAGAAAAATTAATAAAACGTAAACCTTATCAATTATCTTCAGAAGTTGAAGAAGTGCTTGCCAGTTTGTCGCCTACTTTTCAAAGTGCTTATGAACTCTATGGAACAACTAAAATGCTTGATATTGCGTTTGAATCGTTTGAACATAATCATGAAATGTATCCTTTAGATTATGCAACTTTTGAAAATGAGTATGAAGACAGTTCAGATCCAGAGTTTAGACGTAAAAGTTTCGAAGCTTTTAGTAATGCATTGCGTAAATATCAACACACAACAGCTGCAACATATAATCAACATGTACAACAAGAAAAAATTGAGGCTAATTTAAGAGGCTATGATTCTGTTATAGATTATTTACTACAAGAACAAGAAGTTACACGTGAAATGTATGATAGACAAATTGATGTCATCATGAGTGATTTAGCACCTGTGATGCAAAAATATGCTAAAATACTGCAAAGAATTCATAACTTAGATAAAATGCGATTTGAAGATTTAAAAATATCAGTTGATCCTAGTTATGAACCAGATATTTCAATAGAAGACTCAAAACAATATATTCACGGTGCTTTAGGTGTTTTAGGCGATGACTATATTAAAATGGTTGATAATGCTTATAATCATCAATGGATTGATTTTGCTCAAAATAAAGGTAAAGATACTGGTGCGTATTGTGCTAGCCCTTATTTTACGCATTCATATGTATTTATTTCATGGACAGGTAAAATGGCAGAAACTTTCGTATTAGCGCATGAATTGGGTCACGCTGGTCATTTTACATGGTCACAAAAACATCAACATTTATTAGATTCAGAAGCATCTATGTATTTTGTAGAAGCACCTTCTACAATGAATGAAATGCTGATGGCAAACTACTTATTTAGTAATAGTAATGATGCACGGTTTAAACGATGGGTGATTGGCTCAATTATATCTCGCACATATTATCATAATATGGTCACGCATTTACTGGAAGCAGCATATCAAAGAGAAGTATACAAAAAAGTTGATAACGGTGAATCTTTAACAGCACCCGTTCTTAATAAGTTAATGAGAAACGTTTATGAACAATTCTTTGGTGATGCGGTTGAACTTACTGATGGAATGGAATTAACGTGGATGAGACAACCACATTATTATATGGGATTATATTCATATACGTATTCAGCTGGATTAACTATTGGCACAGTGGTCTCTCAAAAAATTAAAAAAGAAGGACAAAAAGCAGTCGATGCATGGTTAGAAACGTTAAAAGCTGGAGGAAGTAAAAATCCAGTTGAACTTGCAAAAGTAGCAGGCGTTGATATAACAACAAATGCCCCACTTAAATCTACTATTGCGTATATTTCAGAATTAGTAGATGAAGTAGAAACACTTACAAATGAAATTGAACATAATTAATATATTATAAAGGAGTGAGACACGATTCAAAATGAATCGTGTCTCACTCCTTTACTTTGATTTTTTTAGTTTGAATAAAACTATCAACGATAAAGTAGTTTAACGATCATATTTATCAAAATGTTCACCAGTAAAGTAATAATAAATACTTTCTGCTATATTTCTTACATGATCCCCTACTCTTTCTAAGTTACGTGCAGCTAAATGCGCTTGACCAGCTACAAATGGATCATTATCAATTAGATAAGTTGTGTTAACAATATTCACGTATAAATCATCAATATCTTTATCACGTTCGATAATTTCTTTAATCAATGTTAAATCTTCACTTTTAACAGCAGTATTTAAGTCTTCTAACATTAATAATGCAAGTTTACCCATTGTTTTTAAACGTGTTAAGACATAATGATCTGTAATTTTTACTCTTAGTCGAATATGAGCGATATTTGCAGCATTATCCCCCATTCTTTCAAAATCAGTAGAAATTTTTAAAGCTGCCATCATCATTCTTAAATCAGTAGCAATTGGTTGTTGTTTCGTAATTAACATGATTACTTGTTCGTTAATGTCATAATCAAATTTGTTAATTTCTTTATCTTTTTCAATGACGTGTCTAGCAAAGTTTCTATCATCTTCACTTAATGATTCAATAGCATTGTTAACATTTGAATAAACACGAAGACCAAGACGACGAAGTTCTTTAATTAAATCGTCCAATTGGCCTTCATATTTTTGTCTAATAATTTTCATTAAGCATTAACCAAAACGACCAGAAATATAATCTTCTGTTTGTTTGTCTGAAGGATTAGAGAAGATTTTATCAGTATCGTCATATTCATTTACATAACCATTAAGGAAGAATGCTGTTTTATCAGAAACACGTGCAGCTTGTTGCATGTTGTGTGTAACCATAATGATAGAATAATTTTCTTTTAATTCTTGAACCAGTTCTTCAACTCTTAAAGTAGAGATAGGATCTAATGCTGATGTAGGTTCATCCATTAAAATAACATCTGGTTCAATTGCTAAACATCTAGCAATACAAACACGTTGTTGTTGTCCCCCAGATAATCCATACGCATTTGTATGTAATCTGTCTTTTAATTCATCCCAAATTGCAGCACCACGTAATGACTTTTCAACAATTTCATCAAGTAATTTTTTATCTTTAATACCATGGATTTTTGGACCATAAGTAATATTATCATAAATTGATTTAGGAAATGGATTTGGTTGTTGGAATACCATTCCTACATTCGTTCTTAATTTTTCTTTTGAATAGTTGTTATCAAAAATATTTTGTTCTCTGTATAAAATTTTACCAGCAGTTTTAACTGATGGTACTAATTCAACCATACGATTTAATGTTTTAATATACGTTGATTTACCACAACCAGAAGGACCGATAATAGCAGTGACATTATTTTCTAAGATATCTAAATTGATGTTTTGTAAAGCATGATTTTCACCATACCATAAATCTAAATTTTGAGTTGAATAAACTACTTTTCTTTCACTGTCAGGTTTAATATTTTTTTTATTTTCGCTATTAGTTGTTACAATTGTTGTCTTTTGAGACTGATTGTCGTTTGTTGGATGAGTGTGATTTGAGTGTTGATCAACAACATCATTTGTATGTTGTTCAATGTTCTTTTTCTTTTCATCTACGTTGATTTTTGCCATATATAAAACTCCTTTTATTTTAAGAGAGAAAGCAGAAATCTTTCTCTCTATCCCAAATAACTTTAATAATAAAATGCTTAATATTTTCTAGAAAATTTATTACGTAAGAAAATTGCTAAACCGTTCATTAATAATAAGATAACAAGTAATACGATAATACCTGCTGAAGCCACGTTTTGGAATTCAGCTTGTGGCATTTTAGCCCAAGTATAAATTTGAGTTGGTAAAGCAGTAAACATTGAGAATAAACCAGATGGTACTGCTAAGAAAATAGTTGGAATACCGATTAAGATTAATGGTGCTGTTTCACCTAATGCACGTGAAAGTGATAAAATAAATCCCGTTAAAATACCAGGTAAAGCAGCGGGTAAAACCACTTTTCTAATTGTTTGCCATTTATTTCCACCTAGACCATAAGATGCTTCTCTTACAGAATTAGGTACGGCACGAATCGCTTCCTGGCTTGAAACGATAATAATCGGTAAGATAAGTAATGACATTGTTAAAGCAGCAGCGATAACAGTATTTCCTAAAGATAATGATTCAATACCAGCGCCACGTACAAATAATGTTAATCCTAATAAACCAAATACAATTGAAGGCACACCAGCTAAGTTAGAAATACAAATTTTAACGAAACTTGTAAACATATTATCGCGTGCGTATTCTTCAAGATAAATTGCTGTACCAACACCTAAGATAATAGAGATTGGGATGATAGTAATCATTAACCATAATGTACCAGCTAATGCGCCTTTAATCCCAGCTTGTGATGGTGTTGAAGATGAGAAACTTGTAAAGAATTCAGGTGTTAAATGTCCTACACCTTTTACAAGTGTTTGAATCAGTAATGCGGCAAGAACGATTAAAGCAAATACAATACATGCAAAGAATAGCCATTTATTAAGACTATTTTTTTTATCGCGACTAGATAGGTTTTTTTCGACTTTACTTTTGTCAACTAAACCTTTAGCTCTTGGATCAGTCGTTGCTGTCATATTAATACTCCTCTCTATAACGCTTAGAAATCCAGTATGAAATTAAGTTCATAATTAATGTGAAAATGAATAATGTGAAGCCAACTGCATAAATACTATAGTAAATATCTGAACCGAATGTCGCATCACCTGTAGCAATTTCAACAATATAACCTGTCATTGTTTGAATAGAACTTGTTAATGTTAAAGATGATGTCGGTGAACTACCTGCAGCTAATGATACGATCATTGTTTCACCAATAGCACGAGAAATACCAAGTACAATTGAAGCAATTACACCAGAAGCGGCAGCTGGTAATACGACTTTAGTTGCAACTTCAAATTTAGTTGAACCTAAACCAAAAGCACCTTCACGCATTTTATTAGGTACAGAAGCCATTGCATCTTCACTCATACTTGTAATAATTGGAACAATCATTATTCCAACCACGATACCAGGACTGATAGAGTTAAAACTATCGAGTTGAGGTATAAATGTTCTTAATAAAGGTGTTACAAAAGTTAAAGCAAAGAAACCGAATACGATAGTTGGAATGCCAGCTAATATTTCAAGAATAGGTTTAATAATACGTCTTGCTTTATCGCTTGCATATTCACTTAAGTAGATTGCAGCGCCTAATCCGATAGGAACAGCTACTAAAGTACCAATGAAAGTAATTTTTAAAGTACCAAGAATTAATGCCCAAATACCATATTTAGGGTCAGAACTTGTAGGATTCCAATCTTTAGTAAAAAGAAACTCAGTAATTGAAACACGTGTAAAGAATGTGATTGTTTCAGTGATTAATGTAAATAATATACCGATAGTTGTTAAAATAGAGATGGCAGCAATAATTCCTAAAATAATTGGCACGATTTTATCAGAAAATCCACCTTTTTTAGCGTTATTTTTAGCTATCATCTCTCTAACATTAGTGTTAGAAGCCATATATAACCCTCTCTTTTTATTTCTCCCAATAGATTTTAAAAAAAGAGCAGGAAATTATCAGGTAACGAATGAGTTCAAATTAATTTAAAACACTTTAACAATCACCCATGTATATATCCTGAACAACTCATGTAAATGAATGTTACATGAGTTGTTAATTCCCAGCCCTTTATATTAATAATGATTATTATTTGTCAGAATCTTTTTTGTATTTATCTAATTCTTTAATTTCATCTTTATAAACTTTGCTTGGTGAAGCAACGTATCCAGCATCTTCAGCTGATTTACCTTTGTCATCTAAAGTGAATTTCAAGAATTCTCTCATAACATCATTATCTTCTAATGATTTTTCTTTAACATATAAGAATAATGGTCTACTTAAAGGATAAGAACCATCTTGGATAGTCTTTTTAGTAGGTTCTACAGATTTACCATCGTCACCTTTAATTTTAACTTCTTTTAATTTATCTTTATTTTGTTTATAGAAGTTATAACCGAAGTAACCAATACTTTCTTTGTTTTTCTCAACTGATTGAACGATAACGTTAGTATCTCCATTTTTTTGAGCTTTGATATCTTGTTTATCCATAACTTCTTCTTCCCAGAAGTCATAAGTACCATGACTTGAGTTTGGAGAGAAAGCTTTGATTTCTTTGTTAGGCCAGCTAGAATCTACATCTTTCCAAGTTTTAGCTTCGCCACTGTAGATTTTTTTCAATTGATCTTTAGATAATTCTTTTACAAAGTCATTATCTTTATTAACAGCAACAGTTACACCATCTTGTGCAATTTTAAATTCTTTATATTTAATGTTTTTGTCTTCTAATTTTTGTTTTTCTTCATCTTTGATAGGTCTAGAAGCTTGTGAGAAGTCAGTTTCACCAGCGATGAATTTTTCAAAACCAGCACCAGTACCTGCTTGACCAGATGAAATAGTTGCGCTTGGATGATCTTTAGACCATTTTTCATTTAATTTTTCAACGATTGGAGCAACAGTAGATGAACCTTCACCTTTTGCAGAACCTTTAAGGTCTTTTCCATCTCCTGAACCACTGCCGCCACTATTTCCACCGCCACATGCGCCTAAAAGAACAGTAGCACCTAAAACAGTTGTACCAACTAATTGCCATTTCTTCATTAAAACATCCTCCTAATTATAGATAACCCAAAATGTTATATGTATTTCTTACAATGCTTATATTACATACCTTTTGTTAATATAAAATAGAGTAATTGTAAATATTTTGTTAATTTATAAAAAACTTATGTTTTATATAAATAAAATCCATAAAAAAACCATCGAGAGTGTTACCTTTCAATGGTTTTGAACTATCTATATAATATGGAAGAAACTCGATTTTCATGAACTCATTATTCTTGAATAAGACTTTTACCTTTTTTAGTTAATGTGATTTTTCCAGTTTCAATATTTATAATTTTTCTTTTATATAAATGACCAATTGCACGTTTAAATGAACCTTTACTCATGTTAAATACTTCTTTAATTGCTTCCGGACTTGATTTATCCCAAAATGGAAGTTCTCCATCATACTCTACTAACAAATCAAAGATAACTTGACCATCCTCATCTAAACGTTCATGTGCGAGGGGTAAGAATGAACCGTTCAATTCACCTTTTTCATTATGTCCGATAATACGTACTTCTACAGCTTCGCCTAATCTTGGCTCATGTTTACGTTCAGACTCATGTACAAACACTTTGTAACCATCCTCAGTTAATAAAAAAGTCCCGATACGTAATAAACGATATGGTCTTGCTTTTAATACTTGATTTTGCATATCATCATTAGATACAGGTGTAAACATTTTTTCCACAATTGTTTCACTAGCTAAACGTGCGAACATTTGATGATTTCTATCGATTCTTAATGTGACTAATACATAATCTCCTGATTGAGGCCATAACGATTTAACTTTAGGTAAATCTTCCCATGGAATAAGCACCTCTCTTGGTAAACCAACATCTACTCTTGCACCATCTCTATCTGTTTTTAATACTTTTGCAAAATCATATTTATCTTTTGTAATGTCAGGCATATTTTGAGTAGCAAATAATTCACCTGAACGGTTTGGATAAATGAAGAAACTGTATTCTTCTCCAATTTCGAATTCATCTTCCTCATTGATTTCTGACTGATTTAACTTCACTTGTTCACCATTTGGACCTTTTAATAAATAAGTAGAGCCTTCCAATCCAAGAACTTCTAGAAATTCAATTGAACCAACGATATCTTTGTCTAATGCCATAGTTGTCTCCTTTAAGCAGTTTATTTCTAAGTATTATAACATGAGTTTTATAAAGTATCATTGGCATAAATGATATAAGGTCGAATATAGGAACATTATATGATATAATTTTTTGCGTTAGATAAACGATGAATAAAGGAGTAAATGAATGTTACAAGTTACGGATGTAAGTTTACGTTTTGGTGATCGTAAACTATTTGAAGATGTAAATATTAAATTTACTGAAGGTAATTGTTATGGACTTATCGGTGCGAATGGTGCAGGTAAATCTACTTTCTTAAAAATCTTATCTGGAGAAATTGATTCACAAACGGGTCATGTTTCTCTTGGAAAAGATGAACGTTTAGCAGTATTAAAACAAGATCACTTTGCTTATGAAGATGAACGTGTATTAGATGTAGTTATAAAAGGACATGAACGTCTATTTGAAGTGATGAAAGAAAAAGACGAAATTTATATGAAACCTGACTTCAGTGATGAAGATGGCATTCGTGCAGCTGAATTAGAAGGTGAATTTGCTGAAATGAATGGATGGAATGCCGAAGCAGATGCAGCTTCCCTACTATCAGGACTTGGTATTACCCCAGATTTACATGATAAGCAAATGTCAGAGTTAGAAAATAATCAAAAAGTAAAAGTATTATTGGCACAAAGTTTATTTGGAGATCCAGATGTTTTATTACTCGATGAGCCTACCAATGGTCTTGATATTCCTGCCATTAGTTGGTTAGAAGATTTCTTAATTAACTTTGAAAATACTGTCATTGTAGTATCTCATGATCGTCATTTCTTAAATAATGTATGTACACATATTGCAGATTTAGATTTTGGTAAAATCAAAGTCTATGTTGGTAACTATGATTTTTGGTATCAATCAAGTCAACTTGCTCAAAAAATGGCTCAAGAACAAAACAAGAAAAAAGAAGAAAAAATCAAAGAATTACAAGACTTCATTGCTCGTTTCTCTGCGAATGCGTCAAAATCAAAACAAGCAACAAGTCGTAAGAAGCAATTAGAAAAAATTGAACTTGATGATATTCAACCATCTTCAAGACGTTATCCTTATGTGAAATTCACCCCAGAAAGAGAAATTGGTAATGATTTATTAGTAGTTGATGGTATCTCAAAAACAATTGAGGGTGAAAAAGTTTTAGATAATATTTCATTCACTATGAATCCAAATGATAAAGCTATTTTAATTGGCGATAGTGAAATTGCTAAAACTACCCTATTAAAAATACTTGCTGGTGAAATGGAACCAGATGAAGGTTCATTTAAATGGGGAGTGACAACTTCATTAAGCTATTTCCCTAAAGATAATTCTGATTTCTTCGAAGGCGTAGATATGAATTTAGTTGAATGGTTACGTCAATATGCTCCTGAAGATGAACAAACTGAAACATTTTTACGCGGTTTCTTAGGACGTATGCTATTTAGCGGTGAAGAAGTTAAGAAAAAAGCAAGTGTATTATCAGGTGGAGAGAAAGTACGTTGTATGTTAAGTAAAATGATGCTTTCAAGTGCCAATGTTTTACTACTTGATGAGCCAACGAACCATCTTGATTTAGAAAGCATTACAGCTGTTAACGATGGATTAGCTTCATTCAAAGGATCAATTATCTTTACTTCATATGACTTTGAATTTATTAACACAATCGCTAATCGCGTGATTGATTTAAACCAACCAGGTAGTTTATCTAAAGAATTGCCATATGAAGAATATCTAAAAGAAATTGGTGTGTTACAAAATTAAAATAATAGGATTTTAATAAAGCATCTTCTATTTTTAAAATTTAGAATATGCATAACACTGTCGCTAAATAACGAACTTTAGCGACAGTTTTTTTTATAAAATACTATTATTTTCGAATTATTGTTATTATTTATACAAATTACTTATTATTACTATCTCTTTTCTTTAACAGTAATATTACTTCAATAATTTTCAGTTTATTTCAAAAAATCACAATAATCGGTTTACAGTTAAAAGGTGCTTATGTATAATTAAAAACATAGTAATTGAATAAGAAATTGATGAGGCGCATCAATCATTAGTATATATTAGAACACTGTCTGCCACGGCTAATATAGAAAGGGTGCGATGCCGAAACGAATTGCAACCGCAGTAAGCGTTCGTTGGACTTTGTGGTTAAGAGCTGAGAGTTTGTCATTATTATTTAATAATGGAGTGCATCACTTGTATATAAATTACGAGCAAGTTCGCACATTCCGAACTTGCTCTTTTTTATGACGTGTGCCCCTAAATTCTAGGAGGTAAAATCTTGAAACGACGTGTTTTGAAGTTCGGTGGTTCATCTGTCGCCGATTTTACAAAGATAAAAAATATTGCAGAAATGCTTAAACGCCGTGTAGATGACGGTGAACAACTTATTGTTGTCGTAAGTGCTATGGGCAAAACAACAGATCAATTAATGGAAAATGTTTCTCATCTTACAACAACTCCAAAAGATGAAGAACTTGCTCTATTATTAACAACTGGTGAACAACAAACAGTTTCTTATTTGTCGATGGTATTAAATGATATTGGCGTAAGTGCTAGAGCTATGACTGGATATCAAGCAGGTATCAAAACAGTAGGTCATCATTTAAAAAGTCGAATTGCAGAAATTAATCCTGAAACATTTAATAAGGAATTTAAAGACAAGGATGTTTTAGTTGTAGCAGGTTTCCAAGGAGTGAACGACGAATTAGAGTTAACTACACTTGGTCGTGGTGGTTCAGATACGACTGCTGTTGCATTAGCAGCTAGTAATCAAATCCCTTGTGAAATTTACACTGATGTTGATGGCGTTTATGCTACTGATCCAAGAATTTTGAGTGAGGCAAAACGTTTAGATTATGTGTCTTATGAAGAAATGATGGAAATGAGTGCTTTAGGTGCTGGTGTGTTAGAAACAAGAAGTGTAGAACTTGCTAAAAATTATGATATCCCCTTGTATTTAGGTAGAACGTTATCAAATGTGAAAGGAACATGGATTATGCCAAGAACAGAAATATTAGAAAAAAAGCCGTAACTGGAGTTGCATTAGATACACATATGATGCATGTAACAATTAGTTACCCTCTTCCAGATAATCGCCTTCTAACTCAATTATTTACTGCTTTAGATGAAGGTTCAGTTAATGTGGATATGATTTCTCAAATCGTAAATGTTGAAGGTTTACAACTATCTTTTTCTATTAAAGATAGTGATGTACAACAAATTTCAAGTATCTTAGAGGAACTTTCTACAACATTTGATGCTTTAGATTATAAAATTAATGAAGCTTACGTCAAAATTTCGTTAATTGGTTCAGGAATGCGTGATATGTCTGGTGTAGCTTCAAAAGCATTTATTACGTTAATTAATTCTAATATTCCATTTTATCAAACAACAACTTCTGAAATTAGTATTTCTTATGTTATTGATGCAGAAAATGGAAATAAAGCGGTTGAAGTTCTATACGATGCTTTTGATATTTAAACTTAAGTTAAAATAAGTAATTCAAAATTCAATTAATATTTAAATGGAGTGATTCTTTTATGACAAGATTAGCAGTAGTTGGAGCAACAGGATTAGTCGGAACAAAAATGTTAGAAACAATTGATCGTAAACATATCCAATTTGATGAGTTGGTATTATTCTCATCAGCAAGATCAGCAGGTAAAGAAATTGAGTTTCAAGGGAAAACATATACAGTTCAAGAACTTACAGAAGAAGCAGCAAGTGAAAAATTTGATTACGTGCTAATGAGTGCAGGTGGCGGAACAAGTAAACAATTTGCCCCTATTTTCGAAAAAGCTGGAGCAATTGTTATTGATAATTCAAGTCAATGGCGTATGACAAACGATGTGGATTTAATTGTACCAGAAGTTAACCAACCAGAATTTAAACGTGGTATCATTGCTAATCCTAACTGCTCAACAATTCAGTCGGTCGTGCCACTTAAAGTTTTATACGATGCTTTTGGATTAAAACGTGTAGCTTATACAACATATCAAGCAGTTTCGGGTTCAGGGGTTAAAGGTAAGAGAGACTTAGCTGAAGGTGCGAATGGTAAAGCTCCAGAAGCTTATCCACATCCTATTTATAATAATGTTTTACCACATATTGATGTTTTTTTAGAAGATGGATATACAAAAGAAGAGCAAAAAATGATTGATGAAACACGAAAAATTTTAGGACAACCTGACTTACGTGTGACTGCAACATGTGCACGTGTACCTGTTCAAGATAGTCATAGCGTAGAAATTGATGTTACTCTTGATAAAGAGGCAACAGTTCAAGAAATTAAAGATTTATTTGAAAACGATAATCGTGTTGTTTTAGTAGACAATCCTGAAAATAATGAATATCCTTTAGCTATTAATTCAACAGGTAAAGATGAAGTGTTTGTAGGTAGAATTCGTCGTGATGACTCACTTGATAATACTTTCCATGTTTGGTGTACTTCAGATAACCTACTTAAAGGTGCAGCTTTAAATGCAGTTCAAGTGTTAGAACAAGTCATTAAATTAAAAGGAGCTAGATAATATGGCACATATTTTTGAAGGTGTAGGTGTAGCGCTTGCTACTCCATTTACTAATAATGAAGTTGACTATAAAGCATTAGAACGACATGTTCAATTTTTACTTGATAATAATGTTAAAGCAATTATTGTAAACGGCACTACAGCAGAGAGCCCTACTTTAACAGAAGAAGAGAAAGAAAAAGTACTTCAAGCGGTGATTAAACAAGTTAATCATCAAGTGGCTATTATCGCTGGAACTGGTACAAATAATACAGCTAAATCTATTCAAGCTTCATTACGTGCTAAAGAATTAGGTGTAGATGGTATTATGTTAATCACACCTTACTATAATAAAACGAATCAACGTGGCTTAATTAAACATTTTGAAACCATCGCGAATGAAGTTAAGTTACCTGTTGTTTTATATAATGTACCTTCAAGAACGAATATGACAATTGATCCTGAAACAGTCGAAACATTAAGTCATAATGATTACATTGTAGCTATTAAAGATGCTACAAATGACTTTAACTATTACGAAGAAGTGAAAAAACGTATTCATCAAGATGAATTTGCTTTTTACAGTGGTAATGATGATAATGTCGTAGAATTCTATAATCGTGGAGGTAATGGCGTAATTTCTGTCATTGCTAACGTTATTCCGAAAGAATTTCAAGCACTTTATGATGCTAAACAAAATGGGAAAGAAATTGAGAAAGACTTTGAACCGATAGGTCAATTGTTAGATGCACTTTCAGTTGATGTCAACCCTATTCCAATTAAAGCTCTAACAAGTCATTTAGGATTTGGAAATTATGAATTAAGATTACCTTTATTACCACTAGAGAAAGAAAAAGCAAATGTATTAGTGAATGCTTATAAAGCATTTAAAACGGAGGAATAAAAATGAAAATTTTACTCATTGGATATGGCACAATGAATCAACGCGTTGCCAGATTAGCAGAAGAAAAAGGTCATGAGATTGTTGGTACAATTGAGCCAGAAGAACATCAACATTCACCATATAAAGCTTATCATCATATTGCAGACGCACAAAATGAAGCCGATGTAGCGATCGACTTCTCTAATCCTAATCTATTATTACCTTTATTAGATGAAGAGTTTGAATTACCTTTAGTGATTGCTACTACTGGTGAAAAAGAAAAACTGATTCAAAAATTAGAACAATTAAGCGAACGTATGCCTGTTTTCTTCAGTGCAAATATGAGTTATGGCGTCCATGCATTAACTAAAATTCTAGAAGCAGCTGTTCCCCTTTTACAAGATTATGATATTGAGTTAACTGAAGCTCATCATAATAAAAAAGTGGATGCGCCAAGTGGCACACTCGTCAAACTTTATGATGTTATTAAAGAATTACGTGAAAATGTAACGCCTGTTTACGATCGACATGAGCGAACTGAAAAACGTGAAAAAGATGAAGTCGGTATTCATTCAGTTCGTGGCGGTACAATTGTAGGCGAACATGATGTTTTATTTGCTGGCACAGATGAAACAATTACCATTTCTCATAAAGCGCAATCTAAGGACATTTTTGCAAATGGCGCAATTACAGCTGCTGAAAAATTAAACACAAAATCAAATGGTTTCTATACATTTGACAACTTATAAAATAACTTAAGGAGACTCTAAACTATGGTACAACACTTATCTGCACAAGAAATTATTCAATATATTAGTGATGCTAAAAAATCAACACCATTAAAAGTATACGTAAATGGACAATTCAATGACGTCACTTTTCCTAATACATTTAAAGTATTCGGATCTGATGATTCAAAAGTAATATTTTGTGAAGCGGATGATTGGAAAACATTTTATGAAACCAATCAATCATATATTACTGACTTAGAAATTGAAATGGACCGTCGTAATTCTGCTATTCCTTTAAAAGACTTAACTAATACAAATGCACGTATTGAACCAGGTTCATTCATTCGTGAACAAGCTATTATCGAAGACGGTGCCGTTGTGATGATGGGAGCAACAATCAATATTGGCGCTGTTGTAGGTGAAGGTACTATGATTGATATGAATGCAACATTAGGTGGTCGTGCGACAACAGGTAAAAATGTTCATGTAGGTGCCGGTGCAGTATTAGCGGGCGTTATTGAGCCACCTAGTGCTTCTCCAGTAGTAATCGAAGATAATGTATTAATTGGCGCAAACGCAGTTATTCTAGAAGGTGTAAGAGTTGGCGAAGGCGCTATTGTAGCTGCTGGTGCTATCGTGACTCAAGATGTTCCTGCTGGTGCGGTTGTAGCTGGTACACCTGCTAAAGTCATTAAACAAACATCTGAAGTTCAAGACTCTAAACGAGAAATCGTTGCAGCGTTAAGAAAATTAAATGATTAATGACAAACTTGAATAATTGAATGCTAAAGGCTGGGACAACATGTTCTCAGCCTTTACGATTAAATGAATACATAAGTTGAATAATAAATGAATAAAGGATTGATTAAGATGAGCGAATTAGAATTTGTCACACAACATAGAAGACATTTACATCAACATCCAGAATTAAGTCTTCATGAATTTGAGACAACTCAATATATTACTCGATTTTTAGATGAATTAAATGTATCTTACGAGCAACCTCTTGAAACGGGTGCTATTGCATATTTAGAAGGTAATAGTGACCATACAATTGCATTTCGGGCAGACATTGATGCCCTACCCATTTTTGAAGAAAATAATGTCGATTATCGTAGTCAAACAGATAATGTGATGCATGCTTGTGGTCACGATGGTCATACAACAGCATTGATGTTATTTGTTAAACGATGTAAGGCGATGGCTGATCAACATCAATTACCTCATAATGTCGTGTTTATCTTCCAACCAGCTGAAGAAACAGGCGGTGGCGCAAATCGCTTAATTAAAGCCGGTGCTTTTAATCAATATCCTATTGAAGCAGTATTTGGCATTCATGTAAATCCTTTCGCTGACGAAGGACAAGTCGTGATACGCGATGAAGAAATTACAGCAAGTGCCACTGAATATCGTTTTTTCTTAAAAGGATTATCTAGTCATGTAGCTGATAAAGAGCAAGGTCATTCATGTGGCGAAGCACTGATTCATGTTTTAAATCAAGTTGGTCAAATACAGCAATATCATTTAAATGGACTAAAACGTAATATTGTTCATATGGGCCACTTTAATGCAGGTGAAGCAATTAATACGGTTCCTAGTAATGGTTATTTAGAAGGAACTATTCGTACTTATGATGCCACTGATTTAAATATCGTGAAAAATCAAATGAATAAAATTGCAAAAAGTGTGAAATTATTATTCAATGTTGATTGTGAAGTCAAATTTGAAGAAGGATATCCTGCTACAATGAATAGTCCTAAACTACGTCATATCGTTGAACAATCTATTCTATCTGCTAATTTAAAAGTTATTGAAAAGCCTCTGCCATTTTTATTCGGCGAAGACTTTAGTTTTTATGGCCAACAATTAGCACCGTCTTACTTTGCTTTTGTAGGAACTCGAAGTGAAGATAAAGGCTTTATCACAGGCTTACATACATCGCATTTAAATTTTGACGAAAAAGTGCTTATTGATGTTGCCAATTACTATGAACAAATATTGAACCATTATGGAAAGGAGTAAATTAAATTGACAGCAGTTTGGTCAGTTGATTCAAAAATCTTTTTAAGAAATGCAACTAAAGTAAAGAATAATCAATCAATAATGGCAGTTGTAAAAAATAATGCTTATCATTATGGATTAGAGTTTGCAGTAAGAACATTTTTAGAAGCAGGTATCCATACATTTAGTACGACTTCCTTAAAAGAAGCAGTGAGAGTTCGTAAACTTGCACCTCATGCTACAATTTTTTTAATGAATGCAGTTTATGACTTTGATACAGTTCGAAATAATAATATTCAAATGACGCTTCCCTCTTTAGAATATTATTATCAGTACAAAAGTGAATTAAAAGATATTAATGTTCACTTAGAATTTGAAAATTTACTCCATCGTTCAGGTTTCAAAAATCTTGATGAAATTAAAGAAGTACTTCATCATCATGAAAATGATAATGGAAGTGAAATGAATATCGTTGGCCTATGGACGCATTTTGGATATGCAGATGAATTTGATGTTCCAGAATATGGGATTGAACGTGAAGCATGGTTAAACGTCGTTAATACATTATTAAATGAAGGATACCAATTTGAACTTATCCATGCGCAAAATAGTGCGAGTTATTATCGTGAAGGACAACAACTTCTTCCCTATCATACACATGCACGTGTAGGTATCGCTTTATATGGTTCAAGACCATATAGCAAATTAGATGAACATGAGATTGAACAAGCCTTAACCGTAAAAGGAAATGTAATTCAAGTTCGTGAAGTAAATAAAGGTGATTATTGTGGTTATAGTTTTGCATTTGAAGCAACGCATGATCATACACATCTTGCAGTTGTTGATATTGGCTATGGTGATGGTATTTTAAAAAAACGTGCAACACACGAAGCATTAATTAATGGCAAACGTTACCCTATTCGAGCATTAATGATGAGTCATATGTTTGTTGAAGTCGATGATGATGTTCATGCACAAGATGAAGTGATACTATATAATAATGATATACGCATTGATGAATACACATTCAAAGGTGTTGGCGCTAATTCAGAACAACTTAGTGCGATGAATCACGATTCTCTTATAAAGGAGTTTAGATAAAATGTCAGTTAAATATAATGATTACGGTGAATTAACAATGGCGGGTACAAGTTTGAAAACACTAGCTCAAAGTTTTGGTACGCCTACCATTGTTTATGATGAAGATGAAATTCGCAATCAAATGCGTCGATTTCATAATGCTTTTCAAAAAAGTGGATTAAAATACAATATTTCATATGCTTCTAAAGCCTTTACTTGCATTCAAATGGTAAAGTTAGTTCAAGAAGAAAACTTACAATTAGATGTCGTATCTGAAGGCGAACTTTATACAGCATTAGAGGCTAAATTTGACCCTAGTCGCATCCACTTCCATGGCAATAATAAAACGAAACGTGAAATACAATATGCTTTAGAAAGTGGCGTTGGTTACTTTGTTATTGATTCTTTAGAAGAAATTGAATTAATCGATCGCTATGCAAGTGATAGAGTTAATGTTGTCATTCGTGTGAATCCTGGCGTAGAGGCGCATACCCATGAATTTATTCAAACTGGTCAAGAAGATAGTAAATTTGGTCTTTCAATTCGCCATGGTCTTGCAATTCAAGCAGTTGAAAAAGTCGAAGCATCAAAACATCTTCATTTAAAAGGAATACATTTCCATGTAGGATCACAAATTGAGGGTACTGAAGCTATGATTGAAACAGCTAAAATTGTTTTAAATTGGCTTAACGAGCATCATATCCAAGTTGAATTACTTAACTTAGGTGGCGGTTTTGGTATTAAATATGTCGAAGGTGATGTAAGCTTCCCTATTGAAGAAGGTATTGCTGAAATTACAGATGCGATTAAATCTGAATCAGAAAAATTAAACTACGACGTTCCTGAAATTGGTATTGAACCAGGACGTTCAATTGTTGGCGAAGCGGGTATTACGTTATATGAAGTTGGAACAATTAAAGACATTCCTGAAGTAAATAAATATGTTTCTATTGATGGTGGTATGAGTGATCATATTAGAACTGCTTTATATGGAGCCAAATATCAAGCATTACTTGTAAATCGTCATGAGAAGGCAGACGAAACGGTAACTATTGCCGGAAAATTATGTGAATCTGGAGATATTATTATCCGAGATGCTATGTTACCTTCTTCTGTAAAACGTGGAGATTATTTAGCCATTTTATCTACTGGCGCATACCATTACTCTATGGCATCTAATTATAATCAAATGCAAAAACCACCTGTTTTCTTCTTAAAAGATGGAAAAGCACGTGAAGTTATCAAACGTCAATCATTACGTCAATTAATAATTAATGATACAAAATAAAATAACGAGAAAGTTTATATTTACCCGTTCAAGTTGCACCATAATAAAGAAGAGTCCGGGACATAAAGTATCTAGATAAGTGAAAAAAGACAATTTCTATTGAAATAATATAGAAATTGTCTTTTT